>OFMA01000071.1_pt1 | contig 68427 bp, 69 predicted proteins | sample 1541011 | NCBI WGS metagenome assembly OFMA01 (sample SAMN04209225, study PRJEB22552) | human gut metagenome | biome: gut; material: feces | host: Homo sapiens | place: USA: Oklahoma
ATTCTGCAAAGTAGAATTTACCTTTGCAAGGTGGATTTTACTTTTTCAATTCACCATTTCCTATACTTAGTTTTGTTTTCTTAATTTATTTAATAAATCTTTAAAATAGTCTGGCAAAGGTGCGTCAAATTCTATGTATTCTCCTGTAGATGGATGAGTGATACCAAGGATTTTTGCATGCAAAGTCTGTCCCTGGAGTTTATAAGGACATTTTGCAGGACCATAAATCTCATCGCCCAGAATTGGATGTCCGATACTGGACATATGAACGCGGATCTGATGTGTCCGACCGGTTTCAAGCTGGCACTCAATGTAGGTAAAATTACCAAATCTTTCCAATACACGGTAATGAGTGACTGCATGTCGCCCATTTGGTGCTTTTGTACTCATCTTCTTACGATCTGTAGGGTGCCGACCAATCGGAGCGTTTACAGTGCCTGTATCCTCCTTCAGATTGCCATGTACGATAGCGTGATACTTTCTTGTGATAGAATGTTCTTTCAATTGTTCTGCAAGAATCTGATGGGCTTTATCGTTTTTACAGATCAGAAGGGAACCGGTTGTATTCATGTCAATCCGATGGACGATTCCCGGACGGATTACACCATTGATTCCTGACAGGTTTTCTCCACAGTGATATAGAACCGCATTGACCAGCGTATGGCTGTAATGTCCCGGTGCAGGATGTACAACCATTCCTTTTGGTTTGTTAACGACGAGAATGTCATCATCTTCATAGAGAATATCCAGAGGAATATTTTCGGGCTGAATATCAAGTGGTTCCGGGTCAGGGATCTGAAGAATGATAGTATCCCCTGTTGTTAACTTGTAATTCGCTTTAACCGGTAATTGATTTACAAGAATTTTTTTTTCTTTAATTAATTTCTGGATATAAGAACGGGAAAGGCTCTCTATTCTCCCGTCAAGGAATTTATCGATCCTTTCCCCTGTAATATCCGCATTAAAATGAAGTTCTTCCATAAGCTTTCAGAATCCTTCCTGTTGTGGGTTTTTATCTGTTTTTAAAATTTAAAAACTCAAAATCGTTGTCGTCCTTATAATAAAATAAAATGAGAACAACAAATAAAATACATGCAATTACAACATAGCAGTCTGCAACATTAAAGATTGGAAAATCAATCAGTCGGAAATAGAAAAAGTCAACAACATAATCAAGTTTCACACGATCGATCATATTTCCCACGGCTCCGGATGCAAGCAGTACAGCACAGATACGCAGTGGTCTGTAATGTGGTGTAAATGGCATCTTCTGGTACAGATACAAAATAACAGCGAGTATAATAATACCTCCGACCACAAATACAATCTGTCGATTCTGCATAATACCAAATGCAGCTCCGCGGTTCTCAAGATAGCGAAGTTCAAAAACTCCGGAAATCAAAGAGAAAGACTCGAGACGGCGTAAAATAGTAGATGCAAGATATTTGGTCCATTGGTCAAGTGCTAATGTGAGCAGAAACCCAATGGCAGCGAAAAGATAACTCTTTGTCTTTGTTTTTGTATTATTCATGAGTCGATAAGCTCCTCTTTTCTAAGCTTTTTAGATTATACATATTTCTGAATAGTTACACTGATCCGATTCTTTTTAGTGATTTTCCCTGCTTCCTCAAAACGGAACTTACCTAATCCGCGTACAGAGATAAGATCTCCTTCTTTTACCTGATATCCATTGCTTGTAATCAATTTGCCGTTTACAAAGACCTTTGCGCCTTCAATGAGTCCGGACAGTTTACTTCTGGAAGAAGAAAATGCAAGTGGAAGTAGACTGTCTAAGCGAACAGATGAAACAGTTCCTTTTATCTGCTGGAAATCAGGTGTGTAGTTTATCATATCTAAGTTGATGACAGAACTATCTATAACAGTGTGGCGAACCCGGGTTAAGTCTTCTGTTACAACAGATACAAGGTCCTTATTGATAAAAAGAAGTGCTGAATCTTCTGTCACAAGAATATCTCCGGTTTTTGAACGGTCAATCCCAAGATTTAATATGGAACCAAGAAAATCCCTGTGAGTCAGGTCTTCGGAAAATCTTTTATTTTTTGGTTCTATTTTCACGGCACAAAACGGATAATCAATCTCTTTCGGAGTAATATCAGATACCCCATAACGCAAAGAAAGAGCCTCAGGGATAAATGCAGCCATCTGACGCTCCGCCATATCATACCCGCCAAAGAGAACATATCTTGAATAAAGCCTGTTCTTTGGCAGGGTATGCAGGATATTCTGATCATTCAGGTTAAGAAAATCCGAATATTTAACAATCTCACGTTCAAAAGCAATTCTGGAAAGTTCAATAAATCTGTGTTCCAAAAGCTTTGTTTCTTTTTTCTGATTTTCTTTTATCATAATAATTCTAAAATCCAGTTCCTATAGTTGAAGTTAAATTCTAGTATCTTCCACGAACACTTGGTGTTTCCATAGATCCACTGAGAAGATCCTGAAGATCACCGGAAATATCAACATTTGTAGGTGTAACAAGGAAGATATAGCTGGAAATCTTCTGAAGGTTTCCGCTGATCGCAAATGCTGCTCCGGAAATAAAATCAATAATTCTCTGTGCAATCTCAAGATCCATACCTTCTAAGTTAAGGATTACAGTACGGCCTGCAAGTAATGTCTCTGTGATCTCACGGGAATCATCTACTGAAGTTGGTTTTACAACGCATACTTCCATGTTTCCGCCGTGTTTTGCAGCAGGACGCATTGGTGTAACCTTGCTGGAAGCAGAAGGCTGAAACGTCTTATCTTCATCAGCATCAAAGTCATTGAAAGATTCCTCTTTATTATTCTTCTTACCGAAGAAAGAACGACGCGGTTTTTCCTCAAAATCACCGTCATCTGCAAAATCATCATCATCATAAAATTCATCGTCATCATAATCGTCATCATTTAACTTCATGATGTCAAGAAATTTATCAAATACACCCATTTTTACACTCCTATCTTGTCCCCTTTTTCAGGTGGCGCTCTTTTTTATTCATACGATCCAACGAAAAAATGATACTATTCAATTACTGTTCAAAAATATTGTAAACAGTAACTCATTCATCAGGTTAATAAATTAAGTCAGATATTATAGTTCCTTGCACCAAAGATACCAGTTCCAACTCGAACCATAGTTGCTCCCTCTTCTATGGCAACCTCGTAATCATTGGTCATTCCCATTGAAAGTATGTTCACATAAACATTATCAATGTTTTTCTCATTAATGTCAACAGATAATTTATGTAAATTTGCGAAAATTTGACGATTTTCTTCCGGATTATCGACAAAAGGTGCAATTGTCATCAGTCCGCAGACCTTGATATGTTCGAAATTTGCAATCTTTTCAATAAACGGGAGAACTTCTTCTGTTTTAAGTCCAAACTTACTTTCTTCCTGAGCAACATTTACTTCAATTAAAATATTAGCTGTAAGATTATGTTTTGCAGCTTCCTTTTCAATTGTCTCTGCAAGCTTGACAGAATCGACAGAGTGGATCAGATCTACTTTATCAATAATATATTTTACCTTATTGGTCTGCAGATGTCCGATCATGTGCCAGTGGATATCATCAGGAAGTGCATCGTATTTGGCTGTGATTTCCTGCACTTTATTCTCACCAAACACACGGACACCGAGATCGTAAGCTTCCTGAAGCATTTCTATCGGTTTTGTCTTACTTACGGCGATCAATGTAACTTCTTCCCGCTTGCGTCCGGCACGGTCACAGGCTGCCTGAATCTTTGCTTCTACTTCTTTTAACTGTGTTTCTAGCATAAGTTATCTCTCCTTTTTTAAATTTGATTCTCCTCTTTCGGATTTTGTATCCAATTTTCAAAGGGCTACAAAATCCAAATTACTGAAATACAACATCATCAGAGGAAACACCGGCTCCGTTTTGTACGATATGATCGTAATTTGAAAGTCCATAAGAATCTCCTTCCTGAACAATGTAATATTCGTCGCTTTCACATAAAATGGATACTTTTTTGAAAATAGCGTATCCTTTATTGATATTGTAGACTCCCTTTAATGGCTTTTGGGTATCAATCGTATAACTATCAGAAGAATCCGGTTTTACAATCACTGTTCCGGATTTCAGCTGATCTCGACTTAAATAAACTTCTCCATCATCGGAGGTGTCATAGATATCAACAGCCTGAAATGAGGCAGTTCCTTTTGAATCCAAAACCATAACACCTTCTAAAGAGCTGTTACCTCCGTTTGTAATGTAATCATGAGGAATTACAAAGAACTGCTCTTCTACTACGGCAGATTTTGGAATCTTCAGGCCACACTCATCTTCTAAGATAAGTTCTATGTTCAGAAAACGCTCTGATGCATAACGAATCATAGAGTTGTCAAAGGTCAGAACACCATAGAAATTCCCATCTCGTTCAAGAACAGAGAAAGCGGACCACATCTTTTCACTGTCTTTATCTATGCGAACCTGCACATTCTGTAAATTAGATTTCTGAAATTCTTTTGCGGTGTCTTCTTTTAAAGGTATCACTACGTACCAGTTTTCACTGGTAATCAAGCGGTAAGCCGGTGAACCGCTTGATATCTTCATCTGATCAGTAAGCTCAGTTACTTTATAATTTGTTTTATTAAAATTATCTGCTGTAAAATTGTCAACAGTTAAGGACTCTAAACCATCAATCGTATAGGAAACAATTCCGTCCTGTCCGGCAGAAGCGGTTGTGACAGTTTGTCCGCTGCTCTCAATTACAGATGCAAGCTGCGCAGTTTTAGTTGTGCAGTATGCATTTTGCAATGTATTTTGCAGCTCATTCTTTAAGGTATAGATACTTGAAAAGTTGGAATTGTCATAGTTTTCATTGAATGTCTGAAGTTGTGTCACAAGTCCTGATTGAACATCAGGACTAAGATCTGCAGTTGAAGATGATTCCGTAGATGAATCATCAAAATTCAAAGCATTCTTTGAAATTGCATAAACAGGTGCGCCATATTTGACTTTGCTGTTCCCATTCTGATAATAATTAATGTAGCCGTCTGATTCTGCATTTACAGTTGTTTCCTGGCGGATGATCAATCCGGTATAGGTATTATCCTTCACAATACTGCCCTCCCGCACTTCATAAATAGAAGGCTTATCTTCTAAAAGATATGCGGTAATAGTAACAATAAGATAAATAAATACAACTGCAAACAGAAACATTCCAATATTAAATTCTTTTTTTGCCTTATATCTTTTTATATTTACAGACTTGTTTTTTTTCTTTGCCAAGATAAAAATATTACCTCCTGTCATTTCTGCTTTAACTTTGTTAGTATATCATTTTTTTGTGTATATTTCCAGCCTTTCAGGGGAAGAATACATATTAATAAATCAAAAGAGCGTTACTGAAAACAGGAAACGGTAAAGGAGAATATTACATGAAATAAGATAGAAAAAAACCATGCGGACAGATTAAAAATGAAAGCTTCTAATTTGTTGCTCTGTGCCACATGGCTTTTTCGTATCGGTTATTCTTTATTCTGTTTTAGTTGTTTCTCCAGCCTCAAGAAGCCGGTTCATCTCCTGGTAAAGAAAACTCTTATCTTCAGCCCCCATAATAATGGAAATATAAGGATTCTTTTCCAGATCTTCGCTATAAAGGATCACACAGCACCCTGCTTCATCTGTGGTACCGGTCTTACCGCCAAATACACGAATCCCTTCAGGGGCATTGATCTTCCCTGAGGAATAATAGTTGGTTGGGACTACATCAAATGTTCTTGTTGTACCATCTGCTCCGGTAAGATTCATTGTATAAGAATCCATGGAAATAATGTCCATAAATCTCTGATCCTGAATGCAGGCATTAAAGATCAGATACAGGTCATATGCTGTTGTATAGTGGTTTTCATTATGAAGTCCGTGAGGATTCACGAAATGACTGCCAGTGGCACCAAGAGCTTTCGCTTCTGAGTTCATAAGCTCAGCAAAAGCTTCTACACTTCCGGAAATATGTTCAGCGATAGCAACACCACAATCATTACCTGAACGAAGTAAAAGACCACATAATAAATCATAAAGTGTCACTGTATCACCAGGCTGCAGGTTGCAGACTACTTCATCAGAGGCAAAGCTTGAAACACTGTCAGAAACAGTTACAATGTCATCCATATTACCGTACTTAAAAGCAAGGTATGCAGTCATAAGCTTTGTTGTACTTGCAGGATATAATTTATCATAAAGTTTATATCCATATTCAACTGTTTCATCATTTAGATTGAATAATCCTGCGGCATGAAGAGAATCCTCATCATCAAATCCAGTGAGAGCCACATCATCAGCAGCGACGCATAAATCATCAGCAAACAAACTTCCCTGGTATAAATTGGAGTTATAAGTGGCGGTCTCATATGTCCGGACAGGATCACCACCATATTCTTTGTAGTACCAGACTCCGCCGATAGCTCCGGACAGTACAACAATAAGACATATGACAGGAATAAGTATGCGGCTGACAGAATGCCGTTGCTTTCTTCGTCTTCTCTTCTTTTTGTATGGTCTACTCATATTATCGATACATCTCCCGCCAGTCAAGGTCGCCTCTGTCAAGAGCAAGGATCAATGCTTCAGCAGTTGCGATATTCGTTGCAATCGGAATGTTATAAATATCACAAAGTTTAACAATGTCATTGACATCCGGTTCATGTGAGTGAGGTGTCAGCGGATCACGGAAGAAAATCAAAAGATCCATCTGATTGTGTTCAATCTGTGAGCCGAGCTGCTGTTTTCCTCCGAGATGTCCAGCAAGATATTTGTGAATGCTTAAGTTTGTTACATTCTCGACCAGTATACCGGTGGTTTCTGTTGCATATAAATTATGCTTACTGAGTATCCCACGGTATGCAATGCAGAAATTCTGCATCAATTTTTTCTTCGCATCATGCGCTACTAATCCGATATTCATAGTGGTATCCTCTCTTTACTGATATTTATTAGGCTGTAAGCCTACATTTAATACAAAACCGATTCCCATGAAAAAACATACTACGGAAGTCAGTCCATAACTGACAAATGGGAGGGACAATCCTGTATTTGGAAAAATCATTGTAGCTACACTGACGTTAATAAAGCTTTGGATTCCAATCAGTGAAGCAACGCCTCCGCAAATGATCCGCCCTCCTGTATCTTTGGCCTTCAAACCAATTAAGATACACTCTATCACAATTAATAATAACAAAATTATGACTCCACAACAACCCACAAATCCTAATTCTTCACCAATAATTGCAAAAATAAAGTCTGTTTGTGGCTCAGATACGAAATTTCCGTTCTTAACGGATGTTGTTGCGTCATTATCATACCCTTTTCCGGTCAGCTGTCCGGATCCAATTGCCATAACAGAGTTTAATTGCTGGTAAGATTCGTCGTCGGCATACTTTTCAGGTTCCAGCCATGCAAGGATACGTTCCTGCTGATAGTCTTTTAAGAATGGCTGGTTTGGCTGTATTGCAACAACAAGCAGTATAATGATCGTCGGTATTGTGATTACAAGAACGGTTCCAATGAGTTTGTAGCTTAATCCTCCAAGGTAAAGAAGGACAGCAAACAATGCGGCAATACAAATTGTTGTAGACAAGTTTGGCTGCTTGTAAATCAATGCAAGTGATGGAAGGATTAAAGCAATTGCCTGAATAATCGTTTTGGGTTCTTTAATCTTCTGCTCTCGTTCCATTAAGAATTTTGCAAAGAACAGAATCATAAGGATTTTTGTAAGGTCGGAAGGCTGGAATTGTGTAAATCCAAGGTTCAGCCATCTTCTCGCGCCATTTACTTTTGTTCCAAAAACCAAAACAGCCAGGAGCATAACAATATTCAGAGCATAAAGCGGCCAATATAGATTTAAAATCCATTTATAATCAATGAAAGAGATAATAAACATAACAATCAGACCAAGACAAACGCCCATAATCTGACGATTCATTAAATCAGGTCTTGCACTTCGGACCATAAGGATTCCGACCAGTGAAATCAGAGTGACCAGAAAAACCAGACTGATTTTATAATCTCTAATATTATAACGCTGTTTCAAATTAGTAAAAAATGATTTCAATGTTTTTCTCCTGTATATTTTATATGTATATCCGTGCGTGTTATTTTGACATCAAATTGTTCCGGGGAGATTTCTATGTATTTAGAAATCGTCTGATATAAATCCGATGTCAGAAATTCTATCATATCGGGTGTACATTGAATTCTGTCAGTAATTAGCAAATTTCGCAACCTGTCTTTTGCAATTGTAACAGAAGGTACACTCATAATGTGACCTCCTAGTTCTTATGAAAAAGACTGGAGAGTTTACTGCGAAGTCCGGGTTTATGATTAAAATCGGAAATCGGAACTTCTTCTCCTAACAGACGTCTACAGATATTTTGGTAGCATTTTCCGGCTAAGGAATCTTCGCCGACTACTGGTTCTCCCTGATTGGTTGCAACAACAACAGACTCATCATCAGGGATGACTCCAAGCAGATCAATCGCAAGAATCTCCGTGACATCCTCTACAGACATCATATCACCTCTGCGAACCATGTCAACGCGCAGACGATTGATCAGAAGTTCATTTTTCCGGATTCCGGAAGCTTCAAGTAATCCAATAATTCTGTCAGCATCACGAATTGAGGAAACTTCAGGTGTTGTAACAACAATGGAACGCTGTGCGCCTGCAATTGCATTTTTAAAGCCCTGTTCAATTCCTGCCGGACAATCTAAAAGAATGAAGTCATAATCATCTTTTAGTTCGTCAATCAGTTTTTTCATCTGTTCCGGTGATACGCTTGTCTTATCTTTTGTCTGGGCAGATGGGAGCAGGTACAGATTTTCAAATCGCGTATCTTTGATCACTGCCTGTTTCAGACGACATTTGCTTTCAATGACGTCAACAAGATTGTAGACAATACGATTTTCAAGTCCAAGAACAACATCCAGATTTCGAAGTCCGAGATCTGTATCAATTACAAGAACTTTTTTTCCTGCTGAAGACAGACCAATTCCAATATTCGCTGTTGTTGTTGTTTTTCCAACACCGCCCTTTCCCGATGTAATGACGATTACTTCACCCATGTTGAATATTCCTCCTATTTCCCATGCTTATGTCTTTCCAAAGATTTATTCTATCAGTGGATCAAGGTAAATTCTTTTTCCGTCAACAACTGCAATTTGCGGTCCGTTGATGGAAAGGCTGTCCTGATAGATCAGTTGACGTTTTGCTTCAATATCTCCGATTACAAGTCGCTGCGGCTGCATGGAGAGAGCAATGATAAAAGCATTCCTGTCACCGGCAGCTCCCGCATGAACAGATCCATAGAGAGTACCGAGAATGATAATATTTCCTTTTGCAACTACTTTAGCTCCGAATTCAACATCTCCTAAGATCACAATGCTGGATTCGGATTCAAGAAGCTGTCTTCGCTTTAATGTTCCGCGATAGAATTGTCCATCTGATTTTTCACGTTCAGATAAACACTGCGTTACAGCTCTTTTGTAGATCAGTTCCTTGCGTTCATCATGATCAATGATACAGATAATCTCAAGGTTTGTCGTCTGCGTAATAACCTGTATTAACTGCTCCTCTTCGCTGATGGAAAGTGTCCTTCCGCTAAATGAAACTGCCATCTTTGCATTCTTGAAAAAATCAGCAGATTGTCGGAATTTCTCTTCTACAGCTTTCAAAAGATCCGGGAATGGGAGTTCGGCATTAAGCCGCAGCTCTATACCGGAATGACTGCTTTTTATTGTTACCAGTTCACTCATGATCCCATCCCCTTTCGTTATCTTAATTAATCACCGGCTCCTGCAGTTCCTAAAGAAGAAGCATATCCTTGAAGCAGTTCATCGGCGGATTCTGGATTGAAGTACACTTTTGTGATATCTCTTCCAATTTCAGCTGCATAGGTAGATGCATATCCATTTGCAATGCGGACAGCAATTGAAATTTCAGGTGAATCTGCCGGCGCATAACCGACAAACAGAACATTATCTGCATGTATCTTACTATACTGGGCAGTTCCGGTTTTTCCACCCATGGAAATATCCATTCCGGCAAAGGTGGAGCTGCTTTTTACCATGCTTTCCATTCCATTGTGTACCAGATCCCATGTACTTGAGCTGATCTCATCCATCTGATTTACAACTTCCGGAGTATAATCTTTGATCAGTTTTCCATTCGAATCGGTTGTTTTATCAATGAGAGAAAGACTGTAAACAGTTCCTCTGTTCGCAACAGCTGTCACATAACGGTTGATCTGGCTGACAGTATAGTTGTTGGTACCCTGTCCAATGGCAGATCGAACAGAGTCAGAATCAGAAATCTGAGGTTGTGATTCAGGAATTTCGATTCCTGATGTCTGGTCAAATCCAAACATTTTTGCATATTTTGCCAGTTTTTCAAGACCGGTATCACTGTCATAGTTACCATTCGAGTCTTGTCCAAGACGATAACCAACTTCATAGAAGAAATCATTACAGGAATGCTGCAGTGCACCTACTACATTCAGACTTCCATGAGCACTTGGATAAATCCAGCATTTTGGACTTGGTGTGATCTTATCAAATACACCTGAACAACTGATATAGGAGTTTCCATTAATTACCCCTTCTGTCAGACCGGCTACAGAAGAAAGCATTTTATAAGTAGAACCTGGTGCTGTCTTCTCCTGAGTCGCTCTGTTGTAGAAGGTACGTGACATACCCATGCTCAACTTCACATAATAAGAACGATCCATTACGTTTGAGAGACGATTATTGTCATATCCAGGATAAGAAACACATGCTAAAACTTCTCCGGTATTTGGATTTGTTACAACTGCACCGGCAGAACATGGCTCAAGTGCCAGTTCACCAGGTGTAAGCTCAAGGCTTTCCAGCTTGCTCTTGATCCAGGAAAAAGCATTTGTCTTTCCGTTGAGTAATCCGTTATAGGTCGAGTCATCCATAGGAAGAATACCCTGTTCATATACGATAGCACAAACTTGTTCACCAGTAACACTACCTGATTTTATAAGATATTTGTAGAGAAGTTTGTCGAAATTACTGTCATCTGCTAAATATTCTTTTAAATATTTTAAAATCTCCTGATAAATCTCTTCTGAACTGGAATAAGAACTGCTTCCAAGCTTGGAAGTATCAATCCAGTTTTTAGAAATCGCATAATTCAGGTAAGTATATAAATTGATCGTTTCATCTTTTGCCCATGCAATATAAGTAGCATCATTCTTATCAATCTGATCTGACATAAGGATGCCTGTATCCTTTGTCAGCAGGGTATCACAGATGTAATCCATATATGCTTTCATTTCATTGGAAAGATCTGTATATGCGCTGGCCTGTGAGTTCTGAAGTTCTGATTCGAGCTCGGAAATCGTCGCCGTCTTCTTTTCCTGAAAAATGGAATAAACCTGCTGCTCGGCAGTTTTTGCATCACTGCTTGAAAAGTGTCCGGAATCGATGACGGAATTTCCAATCAGATTATAATATGCATCACTGACCGGGATGATCAGATTCTTAGAGTCATCTACACTGGATGTATCGTATTCCAGAACATTCTGTAGTTTGGATAAAACAATTCCGGCAATCTTCTCTTCCAGAAGTTTATAAGTACTTTCCTGAAGATTTTTATCAATCGTCAGATATACATCATTTCCGGCTTCAGGATCTTTCCGGCTGACAGTATCAGTTACACGTCCGAGGTTATCTACATACACGGTTTTTTCACCTTTTGTGCCCTGAAGGACATTGTCCATGCTTTGTTCAATGCCGGCCTTTCCTACAATATCAGACAGAGAGTACTTTTTCTTTTCATCCTTGTCCAGCGCATCGTATTCATCCTGGGAAATCTGTCCGGTATATCCGATAATAGATGCAAAATACATTCCATCGGTATATTTTCGGATAGAATCTTCTGAAATGTCAACACCGGTAAGAACGTCCTTATTCTCCATAATTGCTGCTGCTGTTTCGTCACTTACATCGGATGCAAGAACTGTATCAATATACTGCTGATATGCATTTAATGCCATTGCATAACGCATGTTGATGATCTTTAAAATATAAGCAGGCTCTAATGTGCTGTCATCAAGGCCATATCCATATTTTTCATCGGTACAAAGATAATGAATGATATCTGCTGCACTTTGGTTCTGTTGCTTTTCTGTAAGCTCATCTATTGTTCTTTTTCCATAGACATCTGCAATAAAACGGAGCTTTTGGGTATCGCTTGACTGTGTAAACTGATAGGTTCCGGAGGAATCCAGGATGATACCAAAACTTGAAACAACAGAATCTCCATTTGATTCTACGATAGAAAGAACCTGATCCAGAATTTTATTTAATGCCGCATTTTTTTCAGAACGTTTATCTGTTGTGATGGAGTTTTCAACGGTTGACAGATTAATTGTCACGGAATAAGCCAGCTGGTTATAAGCCAGCAGATTTCCATTACGGTCATAAATATTTCCGCGTGTTGCTGCAACGGATGTCGTCCGGCGGATAGAATATTCGTAGTTTTCAAGATAATCAGACCCTTTTACGATCTGAAGATAGAATAATCTTCCGATCAGGATGGAAGAACTGACACAAAATATAATGATCAAAGTAACGAGTCTTGACTGCATCAGGTAAGCTCCGGCTTCTTTCAGACGGTCTAAAATATTTCTAAACAAATTTACTTGCACTCCTTTTTTCTTCTGCTTCAAGTTTGTGGTTAATAAATAAAATCAGTGGGTATAATCCCAGTGTGATCACGATTGTGTAAATCAGTTCAGGAACGATGATGCGGTTGAGATAATATAAAAAGTTAAAATCACTTCGCAACATGAACATGAGCAAATAAATGATGATACCGTAGAGAAATTCGCTGACAGAAATTAAAAATAACGGCAGCTTGATATCTTCATCAAAATAAAGCTGTTCAAATAATCCGTTTACAAAACCGATTACCAGGTAAAGTAATGCATAAAATCCCAAAATTGTACCAAACTGAATATCTGTGATAAGGCCGGCAAAGAAACCGACCAGCATTCCTTCTTTCTGCCCACGCATAAAACCAAAGGATGCTGTGACAATCAGAATCAGGTTAGGTTTAATTCCGGCAAGTTCCAGATGATTGAATAAGGTACACTGGAGCAGATATGCTGCAAGTACGATCAGTACAGTTACAGCAACTCTTTTAAATTTCATTAATTTCATGAGTATTCACTCCTATTCGCTCTGATTGGATCCAACCAAATCCGCTTTCGTTGTTGTGATAACAAGAACTTCCTGAAGATTTTTAAAATCTACAGCCGGTGTAATATATCCGGAACGAGTCAGATTGTTAGAGTCGACCGTTACTTCACTGACATATCCGATCAGGATTCCCTGCAGGTATTTATCACTAATATAAGAAGTGACGATCTGGTCTCCGACAGAAACCGTATTATCATTATTTTCCATCTGACCAAAACGAATCTGGTTATCACTCATAAGTGACAGATCTCCACTTACGATACAACGGTCAGAAGTAGAAAGTACCATTGCACTTACATTACTTGAATCATCGATAATAGAACGGACTTTTGCCCAGGTTGGACCAACTTCTGTGACAATGCCGACAAGACCGCTTCCGGCCATTACGTTCATATCTGTGGCAATACCGTCTTTACTTCCTTTGTCAATGGTAAATGTACTGAACCAGTTTCCGGAATCTTTCCCGATTACATGCGCAGCAGTTTTTTTGTAATCCGCATAGTTCTTGTCCAACTGATATAATTCCTGCAGTCTCTGAAGCTCATAACGTTCTTGCTGCAGATTGTTATTTTCTGTAATCAGAGAGTCAACCTGTTTCTGAAGCTTTGTATTTTCTGCGCGTACCTGTTTCAGAGTTTGGAAATTGTCTTTCATATCTCCCATCCAGCCACCAATCTGATTGATTCCCTGCTGAAGAGGGATAACGGTTACATTTGCAACAACTTTAAATGGACCTCCTACTTTGTCTGAAAAGGAAGATAACAGCATCATAAAAATGCAGAAAACAGAAAGTCCTATAAGTAAATATCTGTTCATAACAGAAGTCTGATTCTTCTTTTTTTTCATATTATCTTAACCACCTATAATCTTCGTCTAACATGGAGTAACTTAATTTTCTATACAAGGTCTTATTCAGTATGATCCTCTGCAGACCTTTGACGGCACAGAGTTCAGGGTCTGTTTTCATGTGAACCGGCAGACCGATACTTTCTTCCAGATAAGTAGAAATCCCTCGCAGATTAGCAAGTCCTCCAGTAATATAAATCCCGTTTTTATTAATATTTCTCCGGACATCGGGAGGCGTACGGTCGAGCATGGAATGAATGGCCTGTACACATTCTCTCAAAGGTTCTTTGATCGCTGCCCGTACAAGACTGATTGGAATGTCAATGTGCGACGGACCGCCGCGCATCATATCTCTGCCGTATACAGTAAGAAAGCTTCCGGTGGACTGGTCAAAAACTCCAAATTCTTTCCGCAGTCGTTCGGCAGTCGGACGTCCGATTATAAAATCTTTAGAATGACGGACAAGATTGGCGATCGCACTATCCAGCTGTTCGCCACCGATCTTAAGCAGACGGTTCATAACAATACCACCGTAGGAAAGAACGGAAAGTTCTGTTGTCCCTCCACCTAAATTGGCGATAAAAGCTCCTGGTTCTTCCAGAACATCAATCCCAAGTCCAAGTCCGTCTGCAAGACCGCGCTCTACAATTCTTACTGATTTTGCTTTCGCTTCAGAATGAAGCACAAGATCATAGAAAGCCTTCTTTTCTACTTCTGTGACATCTGTAGGAACAGCGATCACATATTCTGCCCCACGGATAAACGGACGCTCTTCCTTCAAAAGATCTCCGAGAAGATATTGCATGTCATCAAAACGGGCAATGACACCATTCTTCATCGGAAATATGATCTGTATATTTCCCGGAGCCTTTTCGTACATCTCATAAGCATCGTCTCCGACAGAAAAAATATATTTTTTATCTTTCATGGCAATTACATTCTTGGCATGCCATATGCGGTCTTTTTTCTTATCAAAAATCTTGATATCATAAGTTCCAAGATCTAACCCATATACATTCCTGGCCATAAATACACTCCATCCCCTTATCTATTTGCAGATTCTTGAGAAAAGAATCCTTTCTCCCTTAAACTGAAATAACAATTATCTCCAATAATGATGTGATCGAGAAGTTCTATACCGATCAAAGCCCCTGCTTCACGGACGCGCCGGGTTGTCAGAAGATCTTCTTTGCTTGGTGTCGGATCTCCACTCGGATGATTATGCAAAAGAATAATGGATACAGCATTCTTCTGCAAAGCTTCCACAAACAGTTCCCGTGGAGAAACAAGTGTGGAATTTATAGTTCCTGTTGAAACATCCATCTCACTGATCAGCCTGGATCTGGTATTCAGAAGCAAAAGCTTCATTACTTCCCGTTTCTTATGCCGAAGATCCTCCATATAATAACGTGCAATACTGTCCGGGGAGGAAAAATCCAATCCCAGTGAGGCTTCTGCTTTCGCCATACGTCTTGCAAGTTCTGCCAGACAAAGAATCTGGATGGATTTTACCTTTCCGATTCCTTTGATCTTCAGCAGTTGTTCCATAGACCACTGTGGGATGCTGAGAAGTCCTTCAGAGCCAAATGGTGGATGCAGAATCTTCTGGGCAAGCCGAAGCGAATTCTCCCCTTTCGTTCCGGTACGAAGTAAAACAGCTAAAAGTTCCACATCTGTCAGATGTTCTGCACCGTACTGCTCACATTTTTCATAAGGACGGTCTTCAAGATACATCATTTTGATTGTTTCTGTATTTCTATTTTCCATGTGAATCATATCACTGCGATGACATAATACAACGATTTATTTTAGCACAGTTTCAAAAAAGTGTATAGAGAAGATACCAAAAAACCACAAATTTCATAAATGATTAAGATTTATATTTTTGAATGATTGCCTCGGCGACCTTCATTCCGTCCATCGCTGCGGAAGTGATTCCACCGGCATATCCGGCCCCTTCACCACATGGATAGATCCAGTCACAGGAAGCACAGACAAAGTTCTCATCCCTTTCAATTCTTACAGGGGAAGAAGTTCGGCTCTCTACACCGGATAATAATGCATCATTATCTGCAAAACCATGAATCTTATGATCCATTGCTGTGATTCCATCCTCAAGCGACTGTGCGATTTCTTCTGGAAAGATACCACGTACATCTCCAAAGACAGAAGCTCCTTTTATGCAAGAATGAACCATACCATAAGAAGTTGTAATCTGATTTTCTTTAAAGTCGCCAAAACGTTGGACAGGAACTTTTCCCTGTCCTGCCTGATAAGCTTTTTCTTCTAAGCTGCGCTGGAAAGAAATTCCGGCAAGCGGATGGTCAGAACCGAAGTCATCCGGAGTAACTGTGACGATCACAGCACTGTTTGCATTTTCTCCGGCACGGTCATGATAGCTCATTCCGTTGACTGCAAGACGATGCTCTTCAGAAGAAGCATTTACAACATATCCACCCGGACACATACAGAAAGTATAGACTCCTCTTCCATTGTCCAAGTTCTCGGTTAGTTTATATGCTGCTGCCGGAAGATCATTTCCCCGATCTCTTCCATATTGAGAATGATCGATCAATGTTTGTGGGTGTTCGATACGGACTCCGACGGCAAATGATTTTGCGCGCATCGGAATCTGATGCTTATAAAGCATTTCAAATGTATCACGGGCGCTGTGACCGATCGCAAAAACGGCTGCTCCGGCAGATACTTCTTCTTCTGCGGAATTCTCTGAGAGGTGAACAATTTTCAGTGTTTTTGATGTCAGATCAACATTTGTGACCTGTGTATGAAAACAGAATTCACCGCCAAGCGAAATGATCTCCTGACGCATCTGGCTTACAACATCAATTAGGACATCTGTACCGATATGTGGCTTATGTGCATATAAAATATCTTCGTCCGCTCCGAATTTTACGAAAGTCTCAAGAACGAAACGGTTACGTCCTGTCTTATCTTTTACAAGTGTATTTAATTTGCCATCAGAAAACGTACCGGCGCCGCCTTCACCGAACTGGACATTGGAAGAAGGGTCAAGCACACCGGTCTCCCAGAAACGATCCACATCCTTCTTACGTTCTTCTACACAGGCACCACGTTCAAGAACCAAAGGACGGTATCCTTCCAGTGCGAGCAGATAAGCGCAGAATAGTCCGGCAGGACCGCTGCCGATGACAACCGGACGGGCATTCAGAATCTCTGTTCCGTGAGATGGAATCTGGTAATGCTTCTCTTCTACTTTCTGGATGTTTCCTTTACAATGCTTTAAAACAGCATTCTCATTGGAAACAGTGACATCAACCGTATACACATAGAACAACTCCGGTTTTCTGCGTGCGTCTAATGACTGACGGTGAATCCGATAAGTAAAAGAGTCCCCTTTCTTTAGATGAAGTGTCTTTTGTATCTTCTTTTCAAGAGCTTCTTCCGTGTGTGGAATCTGCAGTTTCAGCTGATTAATTCGTATCATTTATCTATCCTTTCTTTCAGGAAATCTAATATTAAAATATATCATCCAGATATTGGTTACAAGTTAGCAGCAGGCGGTTATGCAGATGTGGCGGAGCATCCTGCAACATAACCGCTTGTCCACGCCCAGGTGAGATTATACCCACCACAGATTGCATCTACATCGATCAGTTCTCCGGCAAAATAAAGCCCTGGAACAAGTCTGGATTCCATCGTTTCCGGATTAATCTGTGTCGTATCAACACCGCCACAGCAGATCTGTGCCTGTTCATAAGAATTTGTCTTAATTACAGGTGATTTGAATTCCTTGATCATCCATGACAGTCTCTGAATATCTGCATCTGTAAAGTCGCCGCATAGCTTCTCTTTCTTGATCTTGGTAAATTTCAGCCATACAGCGGCCAATTTTTCATGAAACAGGCCGGTAAAGAACTGCTCTGCTGTTTTTTCTGGCTGGCGGTTGGCACGTTCTTTCAGAAGAATTTTCACTTCATCAACCGAATATTCCGGAAGAAAATCCAGCATGGCAACAACTTCCTTCTGCTTATATAATGCTTTCGATGCATAACGGCTGATCTGGAATACCGGAATTCCGGAGATTCCGTAGGCGGTCAATTGAAGTTCACCGGTATCGGCAGCAGTTAATTCACCGTCAACAAACAACGAAACTTTTCCCTGTGCACGTATTCCGGCAATTGCGCGGAAATGCTTTCCGGTACAATGTAAAGCACAAAGAGCGGGAAGTACAGGAATTATCTGATGCCCAAGCTGTCTGGCTAAAGCGTATCCGGAACCGTCAGAACCGGTGGAAGGTGCGGCTTTTGATCCATTGCAGAGAATCACTTGATCTACGGTTAAAGAACCGTGTGATGTCTGCAAGGAAAATCGTTCATTTGTTTTCTGTATTCCAGTACAGGAGATTCCTGTACGTACATCAACTCCAAGACGGTATACTTCCTGTTCTAATACATCACGGACTGCGCTTGCCTGATCGGAGAATGGATACAGATATCCATTTCTGTCTTTTGGATAGATTCCAAGTTCTCGGAAAAAAGCAATGACTTTTTCCGCCGGAAATTGATCCAGTACCTGCGTGATAAAGTCAGGTTGCTCCGAACGATAACAGGAAGTATCCTGATAAGTATTCGTATAATTACACCGGCCATTTCCAGTCACTAATATTTTCTTACCCAATCTATCGTTTTGCTCCAGAAGGAGAACTTTCGCTCCCTTTCTGGCAGCGAAAATGGCGGCCATCATTCCTGATGCACCGCCACCTATAATTGCAATTGTGTTCATTAAAATTCATATCCTCTTACTTTCTTAGCAGATTACATCTGTCTGAATTTTAACATAACAATTCATTCAACTCAACTGAATTTTCGATAGAATTCTCTCGAAAAATTGTTTTACAGAAGTTCTCTCACACGCTCGATAGAAAGAACGCCTGCATCAATAACGCTCTGCAGTGATTTGAGAATACCAAGCTTTGCGTGATACCATGTAAGTCCACCCTGGAAATAAACAGCATACGGTGGTTTTACCGGTCCGTCTGCACTCAGTTCAATCGAGGAACCCTGAACGAAAGCACCAGCTGCCATGATCACATCGCTGTCATATCCCGGCATTGCCCATGGTTCCGGGCTTACATAACTGTCTACCGGAGCAGCTGCCTGAATTCCCTTACAGAATGCAATAACACCTTCTGCTGATCCAATTGTAACCGCCTGGATGATATCATGACGGGATTCAGAACCGTTCGGAATTACCGGATATCCTAAAGCTTCGTAGATATTTGCTGCAAAAGTAGCACCCTTTAAAGCACCGCATACAACAGTTGGTGCAAGGAAGAATCCCTGATAGAAGGACTGTGTAACACCAAGTGTAGCACCGACTTCTTTACCGAGTCCCGGAGAAGTCAGACGATAAGCACAGTTTTCAATCAGATCAGCTCTTCCGGCAACATATCCGCCGATTGGGGCAAGTCCGCCGCCCGGGTTCTTGATCAGAGAACCGACGATCATGTCTGCACCGACATCACTTGGCTCAATACGTTCAACGAATTCACCGTAACAGTTATCTACCATACAGATGACATCCGGGCGACGCTCTTTGATAAATGCGATCAGTTCGCCGATTTTTTCTACGGAATAGCTTGGACGTGTCTGATATCCTTTGGAACGCTGGATCGTTGCCAGTTTGATTGTTTTATCTTCCAGAGCTTTTTCAATCGCAGGATAATCAAAATATCCATCTTCCAGAAGCTCTACTTGTTTATAGGAGATTCCATATTCAGCAAGAGAGCCGTTAGATGGACGGATTCCGATTACTTCTTCAAGTGTATCATATGGTTTTCCAACCGGAGATAACAGTGTGTCTCCAGGACGAAGATTCGCTGCAAGCGCAAGCGCAAGCGCATGTGTTCCGCAAGTGATCTGCGGACGTACGAGTGCAGCTTCTGTATGGAAAACAGAGGCATAGACATCCTCTAAAGTATCTCTTCCCTGATCATTGTATCCATATCCGCTTACATAGTTAAAGCATCCTTCACTTACGCGGTTTTCCTGCATGGCATGAATTACTTTTAACTGATTGTATTCAGCGTTTCTGTCAAATTCTTCAAAACGTTCTTTTAGTTTCTCTTCTGTCTTCTGTCCGAACGCCCAGACTTCTTTGCTGATTCCTAGCTGTTCGTAAATTGTTTCTGTAGTTGGTGTATTCATTTTTCTTCTTCTTTCTTTTTAAGTTTTTTATTGTTGATTTACATGGCAAAGCTGCATTTTATCTAAATGCAGCCTGATGTCCTAATGAATGATTTCTTTTTCCTTTAAAACAGTGAGCATCTGTTGGATCAGTTGTTTATCTTCTCTTCCAATCTCACTTTTATCAAGCCAGATGACATCTCTTTCTCTTCTAAACCAGGTCAGCTGTCGCTTGGCAAAATGTCTTGTGTCTCTCTTAATAATGCGTACGGCTTCTTCCAAAGGATACTCTCCTTCAAAATAGCCAAACAGTTCTTTGTATCCAAGTCCCTGCATCGCAACACTTTCTCTTTTAAGTCCGCGCAATCTTAATGCATTGACTTCTTCAAGAAGTCCTTCCTGCATCATCAGATCGACACGTTTATCAATCCGGTCATAGAGAATCTTACGATCATCTGTCAGCACAAAATATGCGGAGTTATAAGCAGATTCTTTCTCTCGTTCCGCCTCATTGTGCTCGGAAATCTTCTGTCCGGTCTGCTGATAATATTCCAGCGCGCGGATCACACGTTTTATATTATGAAAATGAATCTGTTCCGCAGATTCCGGGTCTACTTTTTCAAGCATTTCATGAAGATATTCTGCGCCCTGGGTTTTGGCAAGTGCTTCTAATTCTTCCCGATAAGCAGTATCGGCATTATTTTCTGTGAAATCAATGTCGTAAAGTAATGCCTGAATATAGAATCCTGTTCCGCCGACAACGATCGGAATATGTCCCCGCTGATAGATTCCTTCCATTGCTTCTTTTGCCATCTGCTGAAAGAGAACAACGTTAAAATCCTCAGACGGATCAAGAACATCTACCAGATGATGCGGCACACCGTCCATCTCTTCCGGACGGATCTTGGCAGAGCCGATGTCCATCTCCTTGTAGACCTGCATAGAGTCAGCAGAAATGATCTCTCCGCCGATCGCTTTGGCAAGTCCGATGGAGGCAGCAGTCTTTCCGACAGCGGTTGGGCCGGTCAGAATGACAAGTGGGCGTTTGTTTGTCTGTTCCATCTATATTTCCTCGATTCCATTTATACAATTCGTTTAAATTTCTTTTCCAGATCACGTTTTGTCATGGCAATGATCGTCGGTCGTCCATGCGGACAGTGATATGGATTGTCCAGTGTCAGGAGTTCGCCGATCAGTTTGTCTACTTCCTGTGCAGAAAGACGGTTATTTCCCTTTACAGCAGCCTTACAGGACAAGGATGCAACCTTCTCATCGATCAGCTCCGGTGTCATAGAAGTAGAAAGACCTTCGGTCAGATCATCGATCATCTCCATCAGAAGTTCTTTCTTGGCAATACTGAACAGATTGTCAGGTACTGCACGGACTGCATACTCTTCTCCACCAAAAGGTTCAATCTCGAAACCAATGCGTGAAAAGCGGTCCATATTTTCATTCAGAAGCTGTGCTTCCTGCATGGATAAGCTTAAAATGATCGGAGGACTTAAGTACTGAGAAGTAAATTCTCTGCTTTTCATTTCACGCAAGGTACGCTCATACAAGACGCGTTCATGAGCCGCATGCTGATCAATGATGTAGAGATTATCTTTAAATTCTACGAGCCAGTAGGTGTCAAAGACCTGGCCGATCAATTTATATTCTGCACGGATATCTCTTTTTAAGAAATTTTCTTCAAAGAGATCCATCTGCGTACCGTTTTCTGGTTCTGATTTTGCGTCGGTTATTTCACAATCAGATACTGCATCGGTGTTGGTGGTGGCAGTTTGCATTTCAACAGCTGGTTTGGATTTTTGAACTGCTGCCGCAGTTTCCGGTGCAACTGTCTTATCTGCTGCTTCAACGGCGTATTTGACATGTTCAGCAATTTTGTCTTTCTGTTCATCTGCACGGAAAATCTCTTTCCGGTCTGCAACTTCGGCGGAAGAAGAACGATTATGGTAAGAAAGTACGCGCTCCTTCATCTTACGGATAAAATAATCTTCATCTTGAACATCATCCTTAACCGTTTTCTTGGATTCTTTGATCAATTCCGCAGCTGTTACTTTTTCATTCTCCTTACGCGGACGAAGAAGAAACGGACTGCCGGTATCCTCTTTATTTTTGGTCGAAGCGGATGTGAATGTCTTTTTCACTCGCTCCGGTCTTTCTGCCTTGTTTTCGTTCGATTCCACCGGATCAGGAACCTCTGCTTTCTGTATCAGTTCCGGTTCCAGCAAAGTCCTGTGTACGGCTTCAAAGACGGTATTATAAACCTCCTGCTGCCGTGAGAAGCGAAGCTCCATTTTTGTCGGATGCACATTGATATCTACATTTTCTCCACTCAGATGAAAATGCAGAACTGCAAATGGAAACTTGTGTTGCATTACAAAATCACGATAAGCGTCTTCCACGGATTTGGAGATCATTGCACTTTTGACATAGCGGCCGTTTACGAAGAAATTTTCAAAGTTACGATTTCCACGTGTGATGATCGGCTTGCCGAGAAAACCTGTGATATGGATACCATTTTTCTCATAATCGATCTCAATCAGGTTAGCCGCTACGTCACGGCCATAGACATTGTAGATCACATCTTTCAGTTTTCCATTTCCGGAAGTACGCAGTTTTTCCTGTCCGTTATTCAAAAACTGAAAAGCAACTTCCGGATGAGACAGGGCAAGGTGCATCAAGAGATCCTGCACATGTCCGGCTTCTGTCATTGGTGTCTTTAAGAATTTTCTTCTGGCAGGAACATTGTAAAATAACTGATGGACGAGGAAAGTTGTCCCGTTTGGCGCACCGGTATCTTCCAAGGATACTTCTTTTCCACCTTCAATGACATAGCGGGTACCAAACTCTGCATCGGCTGTCTTTGTGATCAGTTCCGTCCGGGTGACGGCTGCAATACTTGAAAGCGCCTCTCCACGAAATCCCAAAGACGCGATGTGAGACAGGTCTTCCACTGTCTCAATCTTGCTTGTAGAATGGCGCAGAAAAGCACGCTGCACTTCATCCTGCGGAATGCCACAGCCATTATCTGTAATACGGATGAAGGAAATGCCCCCGTCCTTGATCTCTATTTTTACAGAAGTAGATCCTGCGTCGATCGCATTTTCAACGAGTTCTTTTACAATTGACGCTGGACGCTCAATCACTTCACCTGCGGCAATTTTATCAATTGTGATCTGGTCTAATACATGAATGTGTGGCATATTTCCGCCTTTCCTTTTACCAACGGTTCTTCAGCTTATTCTGTAACCGGTAGATTGTATTTAAAGCATCGATCGGTGTAAGATTTCCGACATCGATATTTTTCAATTCATCAAGTACGTCATCATCTTTTACAGTGTCAAACAGAGACATCTGTGCCATATCGACTTCGTCATATTTTTTTGCCTTACTTTTTTTCTTTGCAGTATGTTCCTTGGCCGCGATCTCACTGACGCGGTTTGTGATATCCTCATCGCTGAGTTCCTCTACGATTTCCTTCGCACGGGAAATGACAAGATCCGGAACGCCGGCAAGTTTTGCAACCTGGATACCATAACTCTTGTCAGCCCCGCCTTTTACGATCTTTCGTAAGAATACGATGTCATCGCCCTTTTCTTTTACAGCAATACAATAGTTGTTGACATTATCAATCTTTCCTTCGAGTTCTGTCAGTTCATGATAATGTGTGGCGAATAAAGTTTTTGCTCCCAACAGTTTGCTGTCGCTGATGTATTCTACAACAGCCCAGGCAATTGACAGACCGTCAAATGTACTTGTTCCGCGTCCGATTTCATCAAGAATGAGAAGACTTTTTGAGGTTGCATTTCTTAAAATATTGGCAACTTCGGTCATCTCAACCATGAATGTACTCTGTCCGGAAGCAAGGTCATCGGATGCTCCGACTCTGGTGAAAATACGGTCGGAAAGACAGATGTTCGCGCTCTCTGCCGGGACAAACGATCCGATCTGAGCCATCAGTGCGATCAATGCAGTCTGACGCATGTAAGTTGATTTACCTGCCATATTCGGACCTGTGATGATTGAAATTCTATGTTTCTTATCATCCAGATAAGTATCATTGGCAATAAACATATCATTTGGAATCATTCGCTCAACGACCGGATGACGGCCTTCTTTGATATCAAGGATTCCTTTTTCATTAATTTTCGGACGGACGTAGTTGTTGCGCTCTGCAACAAGTGCAAGAGAACTGAACGCATCCAGTGCGGCAACTGCTTTGGCAGTTTGCTGGATTCTCTCCACCTGTCCGGCAATCGTTTCACGGACTTCGCTGTAAAGTTCATATTCCAGTGCATACAGCTTATCTTCTGCACCAAGGATCATGTCTTCAAGTTCTTTAAGCTCCGGTGTGATATAACGCTCAGCATTCGCAAGGGTCTGTTTTCTTGTATAATAATCCGGGACAAGATCTTTATAAGAATTTGTCACTTCCAGATAATAACCAAATACTTTGTTATATTTTATTTTTAGATTTTTAATACCTGTTTTTTCTCGCTCATCATTCTCAAGTTTTGCAAGCCAGTCTTTTCCGTCCGATTTCGCCCGGCGAAGCTTATCAACTTCTTCGTTATAACCGTCGCGGATAATATTTCCCTCTTTCATGGCAAGCGGCGGATCCTCACGAATGGCTTTCGTGACGAGCTCGCAGAGATCCTCTAATGCATCCAGATCTTCATAAATCTCTTTTAAAAGCGGTGCCTGCAGATCCTGTAAAATATAGCGGATCGGTGGCAGCATCTCCAGAGAACCTTTGAATGCGGTGAGGTCTCGCGGATTTGCAGAACCGTAAGTGATCTTCGTGATCAGACGCTCCAGATCATAGACCGGAGATAAATATTCCCGGATCTCTTCACGGGCAATGGCCTGATTTTTCAGTTCTTCTACTGCATCCAGTCTGCGGTTGATCTCGGATTTATCGATCAAAGGCTGTTCTACATTTTTGCGAAGCGTACGTGCGCCCATTGCAGTACGTGTTTTGTCAAGAACCCAGAGAAGGGAACCACGCTTCTGCTTTTCACGTAAAGTTTCGCACAGCTCCAGATTTCGACGTGTAGAACTGTCAATCAGCATATATTTTCCTGTGATATATGGTGTAATATGTGTCAGGTTGGAAAGTGAATTTTTCTGTGTCTCAAATAAATAGATCAGAAGTGCTCCGGCACTGATGATTCCACAGTCATAATCAGCAAGTCCAAGCCCTGCAAAATTCTTTACTTTGAAATGCTCAAGCAGCTTATCTTTGCAAACAGCATCATCAAAATACCAGGAATCGAGAGAATAAATCGTGATCCCAAGCTTGTCTCTCATCGCATCCAGATCCATACCGCTCATATAGAACGCTTCGTTGCAGATGATCTCAGACGGACTGAATTTATAAATCTCATCCATCAGGCGACTGCTGTCCGGAAGCTCTGTGACAAAATAATCTCCGGTAGAAATATCTGCGATTGCAACTCCATAGCGGTCTGCAATATAGACGATACACATGATGTAATTATTCTTCGTTTCATCTAATGCCTGTGTATCCAGATTCGTTCCGGGTGTAACAATTCTTACAACCTCACGCTTTACGATCCCCTTCGCAGTCTTTGGGTCTTCTACCTGTTCACAGATTGCGACTTTGTATCCCTTCGCAACAAGACGGTTCAAGTAACCTTCTACGGCATGGTATGGGATTCCGCACATCGGGGCACGTTCATCCAGACCACAGCTTTTCCCGGTCAGTGTGATCTCAAGCTCTCGGGATGCAGTCAAGGCATCGTCAAAGAACATTTCGTAGAAATCGCCGAGGCGGTAGAATAAGATACAATCCTTGTACTGCTCTTTCGTCTCGCAATAAATTTTCATCATGGGCGTCAGCTTATCTATGTCAATATTTTCCATCAATTTCTCCTTAGTTTTCAAGGGTTTTCTAAAAACTCTTTAGAATGTAAGTTCGCAAATCATTCTAACAAATTTTAACATGAATTTCAAGCTGATGTTGAAGATGTTGAGAACGTAGAAATGTATCATTTTGTCGGAGTACCTATATCGCAATGTGCGAAGAGAGCGAACTGAAGAATATTCGTTTAATATTCTTGGGTTCGCTCTCTTCTTTTAATTTGAAAAAATTATTATTTCATTTTTCATAAACAACTTCTAACTGTCCGGCATCCATTTCGCACACTGTATCACACAACCATTCCATTTCCATCACATTGTGTGCAGCTAACAGAATAGTTGTCCCTTTTTCTTTCAATTCAACAAAGAGTTCGCAGACATCCTGTGCGCCTCTTTTATCCAATCCATTGAATGGTTCGTCTAAAATTAATAATTTTGGCCGCTCCATGATCGCCTGTGCAATTCCAAGGCGTTCTCTCATCCCGAGTGAATATTGACCTACTTTCTTCTTAGAAAACGGATCAAGACCAACTCTTGCGATTGCATCCCGGATCTCAGTATCTCCTATTTTTCGATTAAGTTGTGCAAGTCGTTTTAAGTTTTCATATCCACTGATATATGGAAGAAATCCCGGACTCTCAATAATCATCCCGGTATTTTCCGGAAAATCAATATCTTTTCCAATTCTTTTTCCATAGACATATACGCTCCCTCTGTCAGGTTGAAGAAAACCGCAGATGCATTTGAACATTACTGTTTTACCGGAGCCATTAAATCCCATGATTCCGTGGATTTTTCCTGCCTCAAAGGTATGACTGATTCCTTTTAATACTTTTTCTTTGCCAAAAGATTTTGTTAGATTTTTAACTTTCACAGCAGCTTTCATAATTTTCCCCTTTCTTATTCCGTCAGGATTCATCAACCTGAGAAAATGTAAAATTATATCGTTTGATACATTTTCTCGAGATGAAAAGCAAAATACATATCACTGCAAGGAATAACAGGATGCTTATTTTTATTTGTGGCAAATAATCATATCCGAAATTATGCATTGGAAATGTTGCGTGATTTAAGGGTGATAACCATCCGCAAAGAATATTTGCCCGATAGGAAAGCCCTCCACCCAGATGAAAAACTTTTTGAAAAATATCCGGAGTCAGAAGAATTCCATAAAGATTTATCAAGAGTGCGCCAACAACGCCTCCGGCTCTTCCCTTCTGTAGATTTAATACAAGCATGACGGAAGTAATAAATAACGAATAGAAAAGCATAAGAAATACAACACAGATTGCACATTTATATGGTGTTGTCATTTCCATTGTCTTTATTGATACAGGAACCGTAAGATGATTATTACTTCCATATCCAATGCTTGCAGCAGTCTGGCTCCATACATTTCCAACGTAAGCCCAAGGACTTGCAATTAGAAGTTCTGTCAGGCAGAGGAAGACGGTATAAAGGCAAGTAGACAGGATCACATATAGGATCTGACTTGCCATCCATACGCTTCGCTTTGTCCGGATCAGCCAATAGGGCGTCATCTGATTTACAAAAGGCATATCTGCAAATAATAACAGCAGTAAAAGGGATGAAAGCATCACAGACTGCGCATCACCGAAGGTCCAGATCAGTGGCTCGAACATTTGCACCGGTGTCTGGAATGTCTGTGCCTGCTCTAAAATCTGATTTGTCAACATCAGACAAAGTACAAATCCTAATGCAAAAGTCATCCAGATTCTCGGATTTTTGTCCCAGTCAGAGAAATTTCTTTTTGTTAGAAGAAAGATTTGATGAATGTCCGTTTTAAATTGCGTTTTTTTCATGCCACCACTCTCCTTACCACGCATTTACGCAAAGCCAGTGCCAGAAGACTGCTGATCAGAAGCAGAGCCAAAAGACAGAATCCGTTTCCATAATATGCCGGGCTTGCCCACTGCTTTGGACTTAGGAAAAAATAATTGCGGTAATATCGTTCTTGAAACACTGTTAGTACATAATATAAAATAAATGGAACAGCACAGCTCAGATACTTATTTTTAGTCAAAACTGCTGTCAGTGAACCGCATAAAGACCACAATGCTCCATTTAGAAAAAGTCGGATAAATCCAATTCCTGTGATACTTATTACCTCTGATATATTTTGCAAAGTATTCAGAGTCGGGATATTTCTACAGATAACTATAAAAACAACCAATGCAATTCCTGCCGCTGAAACGGAAATGGCACCACCTGTGAATGCGACTCCAAAACTTTTCATCCAAATATAATTTCTTTTTCCTATTCTGTTAATAAGAAACCATGCATAGCGGCTGTGTAATTCTTCCTGTATATCTGCGGCTGTTGCCAGAGGAACCAACAGTGGAAAGAAAAGCAAGGCTTTTTCTGAAGTGATTGCATAGGTGAAGATGCATAACCAGGCTTTCCCTTCTGTTGATCCACCGAAAGCGATCAGATGATTTCGATAAGGAAGTGCAACAATCAAAAGAACCGCACACAACGCCAGTACAGAGATATAAAATCTTCGGTTTCCAAAGTCATATTTCAATTCTGTTCTGAAAAGATGTCTTCGTTTCATATTCTATCATCTCCAATAAGAACCTATTCTTCCACCGTCTGTTGCATTTAATACAATGTAGTCGGTCTGATATCCTTCTATTTTTCTTCCGGCTGTTCCAAGTTCGGCAGTTGCATCTTGACTCTCGCTTATAGTGAAAAACCATGCCGGAACCAGCCAGGCATTTTGTGGATTCTTATATGCCGGTATATAAGTATATCCCAGTTCGACAGTTGCAACATCATAACCAAATATCGTCTTGCTCTCTGCAGGCTGACTGGAAGGGTAAAGATATTTCACCTGATCGATCAGGCGGTTTTCTATTTCATCAAATGCAAGGAGTTTTACATTTTCTGTAACTATCTTTTCTTCCTGACTCATACCCTTCCATTTGAAGGAACGGATTCCATCTTCTGTCACTACAATATAAATCTGCTCTACCGGCATGGAAGGTGCATATGCAAATCCACTATCATCTGAATATCCTCCGGTTTTATCCTGATTTATTTTTAATCCGGAAACAGAAGGAACGTAAGTAAGACGATAACCTGTTTTTCCAAGATTTGGATCAGCATTCCATAATGCTTCCTGTTGTTCTAATATAGTGGCTTCCGGATAATCAGACTGTGCATACCAGAGGATTTTGTCTGATGACAACAACTGCATATTTTCGAGGTTCAGATCTTTCAGAATTTTTTCAGCTTCATCTTCTGCTGTCTCTTCTAAGAGAGTGGTTTCTTTCATCTGGTCTTTCAGTGTTTGTAGTTTCTCCATAAAAGATTCTTTTACGCTTCCTGCAGGAACTCCATATTCGTCTGTGCGATTCTCTATTGCCAGATAGTTTTCAATAGTTGCCAGTTCGATCCCATTTCCTTCTGACCAGGAGAAGATACTATAATTTCCTGCTTCCGGATCGTAAGTTTCTGCATTGATCGTACCCTTTGCATCTGCACCAACCGTTGCCTGAAAATGAATCTCCATTCCATCCTGCTTTGTGGTATCCGGAAGAATATCATATCCGTAAGCTTCCAGTGATTTTCTTTTTGCTTCATACGCCGGATCTGTCTTTTTTGATGTGTATTCAATCTGTCCAATTTCCTGCAATGGTGTCTGCTCTGGCGCAAGAGGAAGAACTTCTTCCACTAACTTTTCAAGCCCTGTTAAATCATACTCCACACTGTTGTCAGCATAGAATCCTTCCCTGTTCTTAATCCTATCTAAGAGGTTCTGATAGTATTCTCTGGTAAGTTCCTGCGTCTGATACAAAATCTCTCCGCCTGCAAAATAGGAAATAAGTCCGTTTAATTGTTCAAGCTCCAGTTTTTTCTGACTGACTTCAATCACCGGAAGATCTCCTGTCGTAACAGATTCTAATTTCTGATCTGCGTGAAAAACTCCGCGGTCATTACTCCATGTTACTGTTGTGTCCCAGTGTTCCGGCAGATCCAGTGTCTGTGTCTCTCCATCTTTCAATGGTTCTGCAATTACATCCTCGCTTAATCCTCCGGCCTTACTGACAACTGCACTCTGGTCAGGTGTCTTCTGACATCCCGTAAGTAACAGACCACAAGTAAGACTGACTGTCAGAATCGATGGTAAAATGATTTTAGTTCTCTTTTTCTTAATTGTCATGGCATCATTCCTCCATTTCCATTCCTGTTTGTGTGATACGAATTTCGTATCCTGAAAATTTGGAACAGGTTTTTTTCTTATATTCAGTTTAATCTTGTGGTGAAAGTACTGCAAGCGGATGGCCTTCAAGTACTGGATTACTGGACATGAGTATTTATAAATCAAAAAATGTTATTGAAACAACAAACATTCCATCTTCCATTTCATAGGCCAGATCTCCATCATATCGTGTAACAATCCGTTCCACACTTTTCAAGCCATATCCATGAAGAGATTTATCCTGCTTCGAAGTCAGAAAAGTATGTCCTGATTTGGCAGGAAGCTTATCGGTTCCATTCTTAATTTCAAGAAACAACATTTGCATATGCTGCTCAATCTTTATACTGATTTTCTTACGTTCTTTATCAGTCACTTTCTCACAGGCTTCCAGGGCATTGTCTAGCAGATTCCCAAATAGTGAACAGATCTCTCTTTCTTCCATCGTCAGACTGGATAGTGGTGTTACATCCAATTGGAAATCAATCCCTTTTTGTACTGCCAGGATTCGCTTTTGCCCAAGAATCAGATCCACTACATGATTTCCTGTATAAATCTGTGGATTGATTTTTACGAAATTTCTTCTGATTTCATCTACATAATTTTCCAGCTTTTCATATTCCTGATTTTTTACATATTCACTGATCACAAGATAATGATTCTTTGTATCATGAACAAGTTCTTTGTTCTGCTCGATGGAAGCTCTTATTTCCTCATATTTCTGTTTCTCCATCTCTTCTTTCATCAGAAGAAATGTATTTTGTCCCGTTATGTTTCTGTTTTTCCATATAAGAAATGTCATGACGCTGACAAGCACGATCATAGTAAGAAAACTGATGAGACTTCCTTTTAAGACATCCTGAATCACCGGAATTCCGGCTGCAGAGTACAGAAGCCCGTATTTTAAAAGTTTTTGATACTCCAGAACGAGTGCTGACAACAGTACGCCACATAAAACAAATACCCATTGAAAGGCTTCTATGTCTTTTTTCTTCTTCCAGCTTCTTATTTTGAAAATGATAAAAAAGAAAATAATTAATAACAGGCTTCGTATCACACAAGATACTTCATTTTCATGGTAACGGAAAAATAGAATCTGAGGGTTTTCTGCCTGATTCCCGTAAATAAATGCGAGAAGGTAGTAAATGATATATAAAAATAATGTCATTGCTGCTTCATACATAGATGCGATCCCTGTAAGAAGAATCAATTTCTTTCGATAGGCAAGGAAACTTCCTAAAACCAAAATAAAAATCGTCAACAGGTATCCATAAGCACTAAACACAGATCTTTTGACCCATACAGAAATAATTGTTGAAGTGACGATTAAAACAAAATAGAGAATCCATTTATCTTTCGTTTTCAGAGTCTTTCTGTCTATAACTGTTCCGAATAACAGATAATAGAAAAGGAAGGTTTCAAGAAAATTCAGTCCAATCCATATTCCAAGTGTATCCATCGTTACGAATTCCTCCAGTAGAGATTGATTTCTCGCTTTACTTCTGCAAGTCTTGCCTTACTTACCGGTACTTCATATCCTTTTTCGAGATAGATAGTGTCACCGCTTACTCTGCAAATCTGCTTTATATTAACAGCGTATCCACGTTCCACCAGAAGAAATTGTCTACTATTTAACATTTTCAGTGCATTTTCCAAAGAAGTTCGCTCTCTCACAACGCCTTGGGTAGTAACATAATTTACATACTTAGTACCTTTGGATTTATACAGATAAAGAATATCCTTATAAAGCAATTTCACCTGTTCTGTACCGTCTTTTATAATACAGAATTCTTTCTTTTGTTTTTGCAGCTTTTCAATAAGCTGTTCAGCAACTCCGGGAAGACGAAATTCTAGATCCTGTTTCAAAATATACTGATATGCTTCGATCCGATAACTTTCTGCCGCATATTCTTCATAAGATGTGATGAAGACAATGTACATGTCAGGGCAAATCCTTCGGACCAATTTCCCCAGTTCCACTCCATCCAGCTGTTGCATCTGAATGTCTGTAAATAAAATATCCGCTGTTTCGCCCTTCTGAATTTCCTCAAAGAAACTTTCGCCCGATGCATATAGTTTAATCTCTACTTCGTGTTGTTCCTGTATATTTTCCTTTAGAGTTCGGAGAATTTGTTCTCTTGTCTGTTCTTCATCGTCAACGATTGCAATTTTTATCATAAGTTGAATTCACCTCGCCTCACATAATCAGTATCAGTATAACATACTTCGAACACGCATTCATATTATGGCCATAAAATATATTGGTTTGGGACATAAAAAAACGAAAGGCTCCTGCAGGAGCCTTTCAGACTACGGACTTCACAAGTTTCCGTTTTCATCTAGAAGATATATAGCAAAGACATTTCCAAGTTGCAGAGGATAACTTTCCTTGATGATGCCATCAAATACAATACGAATATGGTCACCGGCATTCAAATCAGGGAGCTCACCACTTTCTACTATATTCGTTGTTACAGAGAATTCTTCATCAACAGGAATACCACTATCAAAGGATTCTGAATATTTTACCTTAATTGATTTTTTCTTTACTTCAAGAACAGTTGCATCAAAATATACTTGTTCTTTTTCCTGACTTGAATTCAAATCTGCTACAGCTCCATCATAGACCATTAATTTTATCGTTTCATTTTCAGGAACATCAGCGTATACACCTACAGTACATGCCTTGTTTTGGGATATCTGATACAAGGAACTAACACCGCCCGCTGGAATTTCTGCTGTTCTTTCTTCTTCATCCGGTATTTGTAGATGAACAATAATATTGAAATTATTGCTGTTTTGAAAGGTGAGTATTCCAGTTTGGGAGGATACTTTTTTATCAGAATATGTAACTACATAGTTATTTGTCTCAGAGGTTTCTGCGCAAGTAACAGAACAATCCCATTTGTCTTGCTGAGAGGTATCTTGTTTACTATTGAAAGTGATAAACTCATCCCACAATTCCTCAAAATTAACAAACTCATAATACTTTTCATCAACACCGAAATAATGTCCCGGACAGAGTGTAACTACGTCTTTTCCTTGGAAATAAAGCTTATAGTAAGTAACTGCTCCACTTGATAATGCTTGATTTTTATCAACTTCATCACCAAGCTCAACTTGATTCAGCAAATGGACGAACTCCTTCTTTTCCTGATCTGACAGTGTATAGGAAAAATTTCCATCTTTCCCACCTGTTGTGCCAGAAAGTTCGATTTTATCAATTTCAGACACATCTATAGTTCCAAATTCAATAGCAGAATGGGTGGTATTCTTTTGACAGCCGGACAATAGAGTTAACGTAATCAGTATGAATGATAGGATCATTTTTGAAACTGTTTTTTTACATTTTGTTTTAAACATTTTTCTGCCCTCCTGCTAGTGTACTGCCTCATTGTTCGCTATTTTATCAAGTTTGGCAAAGTATTTTTACCATTTTTCTTTGAATCAATTATAACATGAACAAGTTTGCTTTTCACTTGTTATATGATAAATAAACGAAAAAATACATGTGTATGATTTTTAGTTTCATACTCATGCATTTTTTCTTACTTAATTATTGATTCATTTCATCCAACAGTTGTTCAATCTTTGATACAAACAGATCAAATGCGACATCATTCTTTCCACTGTTGATCACGATGTCTGCCTTGGAACGTGTTGGTTCTACATACAGATAATGCATTGGTTTTACAGTTGTCAGGTATTGTTTAATGATACCGTTAAGATCTCTTCCGCGCTCTTCCACATCTCGGGATATTCTGCGGAGAATTCGTTCATCTGCGTCAGCCTCTACGTAGATTTTGATATCCAGAAGATCACGAATCCGTTCATCGGCTAAAAGAAGAATTCCTTCTACGAGAATTACAGGTTTTGGTTCGATTCGAATCACTTCATCAGAACGATTATGAAGACTATAGTCATATACCGGACAATCAATTGCTCTTCCGGCTTTTAATTCTTTTAAATGTTCTACCAGAAGATCTGTTTCCAGAGAATCCGGATGATCATAATTCATAAGAACTCTTTCTTCGAATGGAACTCCTTCTTGTTTACATTTCTTCCGGCAGGAATATACGGTGAGATCGAATATCCTTTGATATCGATAAAAACTGCCCCAATTACAACAATCCCCATATTTAGTTACTCTCTATCCTTCCCATATAGTAAAATCCTTTACATTCGTCAAGGTGAACGTCAACCAGCTGACCGATCAGGCTTTCATCCCCCGGGAAATGAACGAGCAGATTATTGCTCATGCGACCTGTCATCAGATGCTTATCATGTTCGTTGACACACTCTACGAGAACTGTCTGCACGGTTCCTTCATGAATTGCACACTGTTCTGCGGAAATTGTCTGAACCTCATGTAAAAGACGATTGAAACGATCCTTTACAACGTCTTCCGGAACCTGATCTTCCATTACTGCAGCAGGTGTTCCGGTACGTTTTGAATAAATAAAAGTAAACGCGCTGTCGTAACGGACTTTTCTTACAACATCAAGGGTCTCCTGGAAGTCCTCTTCTGTCTCACCCGGGAAACCGACAATAATATCTGTAGTAAGTGATATATCCGGAACTGCTTTACGAATCTTTTCAGCAAGTGCAAGATACTGTTCTTTGTCATAATGACGGTTCATAAGTTTCAGGATCCGACTGCTTCCGGACTGAACCGGAAGATGCAGATGTTTACAGATTTTTTTTGATTTACTCATCACTTCAATCAATTCATCTGACAGATCCTTCGGATGTGAAGTCATGAAACGGATTCTTTCAAGTCCTTCAATTTTTTCAATCTCCTGAAGAAGCTGTGCAAATGTCATCGGTTCTTCAAGGTTCTTTCCATAAGAATTGACATTCTGTCCAAGCAGCATGACTTCTACAACACCATCTGCAACAAGACGTTCGATCTCACGGATGATTGCCTTCGGTTCACGGCTTCTTTCACGTCCACGTACATAAGGTACAATACAGTAACTACAGAAGTTGTTACATCCGAACATGATATTTACACCAGACTTGAAAGGATATTTTCTTTCAACCGGAAGATCTTCTACAATCTTGTCTGTATCTTTCCAGATATCAATGACTGTTCTGTCAGACTGTATTGCAGATGTTAAAAGTTCTGCAAATTTGTAAATGTTGTGTGTGCCGAAAATAAGGTCAACAAAGCGGTAGCTCTTTTTTAATTTCTCAACAACTTCCGGTTCCTGCATCATGCATCCGCAAAGTGCGATCATCTTATGTGGATTCTTTTTCTTAATGGAACCAAGTTGTCCAAGACGTCCATAAACACGAAGGTTTGCGTTTTCACGAACAGTACAGGTATTGTAGATTACAAAATCCGCTTTCTCTTCATCCGTTTCTTCTGCATACCCAACCTTCTCTAAAATACCAAGCAGTTTTTCAGAGTCCCTCGAATTCATCTGACAACCAAATGTCTTGGTAGCACATAACAGTGGCCTGCCTAATTTTTCAGACATCGCTTTGACATATCTCTTCGCAACATCCATAAAGTAATACTGTCTTGCCGGTTCTTCCGTAGGTGCATTATCCCATATAGAATCGACAAAATCAGATGGTAAATTCAATTCGTTAAATTCGTTCATTTTCTATTCCTTCCAATCATTCTTATGAACATGATTATAATAGATACAGACGTTTTCTGCAATAAAAAAAGACTACGCTTTTACACGTAGCCTTTAAAGTCTTACTCAATCCAAGCCTGGAACTTGTCAATGAATCTGTACTTGTCTCCTGCGTATCCGTCCATGCCACTTGCTTTCAGCGTATCGACCTGATCTGCGTAGAAGTTCTTGTTATTCTGTACAGAAACTCTGTAGTGAACCATCTGGTACTCATATCCTTCCGGTGTAATGTAATACAGCTCAACTGCGAGAATCTCTGAACCATCTCCGAGAATTCCATTCTTCTTGTCGTTCAGATCATAGCTGTTGCCGAATGTAAGATATGGAAGCCAACCATTCTTTCTTGTGTATACTCGGCAGCGGATACTTCCTTTGCTGACCTTGATAGCAAGCCACTTGATTGAGACATTATCACCTTTTCCGGCCCAATCAATCTTGTTCACTACTGGAGGCCACCATCTATCCGTGAAAGCCTGATATGTAATATCAACCTGTCCTAAGTCTTTCTTCTCTGCCGGCTTAGAAGGTGCTGACGGTGTTACTGGTGCTGCACTTCCGCAAAACTCCATGTAACAATAGTTCACATCGACTCTTCCGTTGACTCCATCTACATAACCATCGGATGAATACTGCCAAATCGCATACTGGTCTTTGTATGTATCTTCCGGAAGATTCTTGTATCTTGCCATCCATTCAATGTACTTGCCACGTACACTGCCAAGATGGTTGTTGAACCAACTAAGTGAAGCGTAGATTCCAGGAGTATATCCATTCGCCTTAAGTCCTTCACAGACGATTTCACAGCATCTATGAGCATAGTGCTGTGTTCCCGGCTCTTCTACATCGATAAAAATCGGTAACTGGAATGTATGACCTTTAATCAATCTCAAGATATGGTCAAGTTCGCTCTGTGCCTGTCTGTCGCAAGTCGCATAGCTGTACAGATAGACTCCAACCGGAATGCCAAGTCTTTCACACTCAGCAAGGTTACGGATCCACTGCTTATCATCCTGTGATGCAATGTTATCTCCATATCCACATCTAAGGATTGCACCGGCACAACCTGACGCTTTGACTCTTTCCCAGTTAATGACTCCGTTATGATAGCTGACATCAATAATAAGTTTACTCATACCAGCCACCTTCTTTCAGTTCTGCTTTCTTCTGCTCGATCTCCGCTGCGTGTTCCTCTGCAAATTTTTCCATAGTTTCCAGTGATGTACCCTCATTGTCCGAGATTTCTTTCGCTGAAAGTCCGTAGGCAAAACTCTTGATAATTTCTTTTACTGTCTGCTCTGTCATAATTACTCTTCCTTTCCACTCTGCTTGATTAACTGGTTGACATAGTTACTTAATCCAGCCACTAAGATTCCCTGTACGATTGCAGTAAACAGTGCCATTGCGATATCCTGTCCAGTTCCAAGAGTACAAGTTGCAATCACGTAGATACCGCAGATCACGATTCCAGCAATTCCTAAGATGCTAGGAATATACTTGTCTGCGATAGTCTCAGACTGCTTAATTGCCATGCCGATAAAGTACAGTGCAATAGCTACAACAATAAGTTCCGGCTTTACATAATTGATAATCTGTTCCATGTTCTTTCTCCTTATAATCCAATTTGCGTTGCTACCAATCCGATCACAAGTCCGAGAGCCGCTGTGAGAACATATTTGACCACTGTTCTCCACATTTCTCCATCTCTGCCCTCTAAGGCTTCTAGTCTCTCTCCTTGTTTCGCCTGTTCGTTTGCCATACTTTCCATATTATTCGCAAGCTTCTCAACAGATACCGTAAGTGCTGTGTTCTGTTTTACAGATTCCTCTAACAGCTCAATCCGTCTATTCTGTCTATGCTGCTCGTCCTCGATACGTTTGGCAAATTCTGTATGTTCTTCTCGTCCTACATATTCCATCACCATTCTCCTTCAACAACTTATAGTTCTGACTTAATGTTAATACAGCTAATTATGATATTTATGCAATCTTAAGATAATTGTACTGGATTTTTAGCGGATGATTGTACCCATATTGAGTCATAGATGAAATAGCAATTTTATGCACGCTGAAAGAAAAGTATAGACCGCAACACACAATTCATTTTATTGGTTATTCCTACAATCCAAAGGAAATTATAGAGCTTTCAATAACCACTAATGGCAACATTACAGTGTTCGGAAACCATTCACTAAAAGAGAGTAAAATCTATTTCTCTGTTTCATATTTATTAAAATAGTAAGAAACTGTTGGATTTAAATTTTGGGTCAAAGCAAGAACTTCTTTTGTATCTAAAAAACAATACAAGCAAACGATTCTCTTTTTACTTCACTACCTCAGTTAGCAATGAAATGTTTGGTATTGCAGCTAGCATGAAAGGTCTGTGTAGTCCTGTTCGCAATTCTGTATCGTCTACTGGTTTTGTATATGATTTCCTTGCTTATGGTAGTGACAATGTTTGCATAGCAAGATATAATCCATCTACCGGACAAGTTACTGTCAAAAAACTTAACACAGACACCGCAAAAGTTATAGATGTTCTATAAAATAGTAATAAACAGGGGGCATTAAAGAATGTCAGCAAAACATACTTGGCAGACAAACAAGGCATTATAACTACGGAGATAGACAGAAAAGCGATTATTGTATCTTACAGAAGTAATGGCGCAATTATCAAACCTTTTGTAAGTAGTGAAAATAATTATTGGAAAGCAACTACCAGTTTTCTTAGTGGCAAATCGATAAGTAACATGAATGTATATATCTCATTCTTTTATTTTGAATAAATAGTAATAAAGCACTTGAAATAAATTCGGTTTATATTAGTCAAAATAACGTTGAACGAAAGCTACAATTCTCTGGAATTACAAGAAGCAGAACCGTAGTTGCACTTCTTCTAATATGTAGTCAGTTGAAGGCTGCCCAACCAATTTGCATAGCGTTTAGCAATGCAGACGTTTCGAAATCAGAAGTGCTTATATCATCTAATGCGATAGGTGTTACTGGCGGTAACGAAGGTATTATAACAATTCCAAGATTCGCTGGCGATTGGGGTGTTTATCGAATCGTATTTTTTGACAAAGGTTTATCCGTAAATGCAATTGTTTGATTTTGAGTAAATAGTAATAAACAGGGGGCATTAAAGAATGTCAGCAAAACATACTTGGCAGACAAACAAGGCATTATAACTACGGAGATAGACAGAAAAGCGATTATTGTATCTTACAGAAGTAATGGCGCAATTATCAAACCTTTTGTAAGTAGTGAAAATAATTATTGGAAAGCAACTACCAGTTTTCTTAGTGGCAAATCGATAAGTAACATGAATGTATATATCTCATTCTTTTATTTTGAATAAATAGTAATAAAGCACTTGAAATAAATTCGGTTTATATTAGTCAAAATAACGTTGAACGAAAGCTACAATTCTCTGGAATTACAAGAAGCAGAACCGTAGTTGCACTTCTTCTAATATGTAGTCAGTTGAAGGCTGCCCAACCAATTTGCATAGCGTTTAGCAATGCAGACGTTTCGAAATCAGAAGTGCTTATATCATCTAATGCGATAGGTGTTACTGGCGGTAACGAAGGTATTATAACAATTCCAAGATTCGCTGGCGATTGGGGTGTTTATCGAATCGTATTTTTTGACAAAGGTTTATCCGTAAATGCAATTGTTTGATTTTGAGTAAATAGTAAGGCTGTAACTCGTGATAGAATAAGCTCAGTTGATGGCACAGGGAAAATAAAAATACCATACGATATTGAGGGGGTAGCGTTAATTAATGTGAGTAGTTATAATGCACCATCTATCGTTGAGCAGAGCTTATATATAGTTGGTATGGGGAAAGATCGTAACGAAGTAAAATTCGACAAGATTTTTGGAGATAAAAATTATATAAAAGATATTACACAATCTGATGGGTTTTTAAACTTTACTTTTAATCAAAACGGTATTTTATGCCGAGCAGTCTTTATTGGGAACTAAACAGAAACAGCAATCTCCGATTTTCTCTATTACAGGAGCAAGTCTAAAACAACACGATCATAAGCGTATCAGCAATATTTTTATGCATAGCAAACAAGCCATCGAAAGGTGGCTTTTAAAAAATCAATATTGATGCTAGAAAAAGCTATGCTATATACCGTCTAAATGATGCCTTAACGTTGTCTTCGTTGACCGTGACGTACATCATCGTGGTATCAGGCTTCTTATGACCAGCATAGGCTTGAATTTCTTGTAGTGGTATTCCTCGACTTCCAGCATCCGTGAGTAGAGTTCTTCGAAACTTATGCGGATGCGTGTGGATGTCGGACTTTTTACCTAGTTTCGACAACATTGACCATATAGCTTCCTTCCCCATGCGATTGTTTGGCTTCCGATTCGATACGAATAATGCTGGATTCATGTCAGTTCGTGTCATAAGGTACTTCTTAAGGTGATAGGCACATTCATCCGTAAGATAGACTTTACGCTCTTTCTTACCTTTTTCACCATAGATGATTACTTCCTTGTTGCCCCAATCAATGTCATTACGATTGAGCATCACAACTTCACCGATACGTGCTGCGGTACTGTACAGAAACTCCATAATTGCAACGTCTCTTTGACATTCCGCATTACATCTAAGATGTTCTCTTTCTGCGGAGGTAAACGGCTTTTTGATGCGCTGTGGCACTTTCATGTGCTTGATGCGTCTCATTGGATTTTTGCTTATGAATCCCTCGTCAGAAAGCCATCCAAAGAATGATGAAAAGTATCTTCTAAGCGTGTCCATGTACGAGATAGACACTTTCCTTGTCTCTTGATACATGGCAAGGTAGTAGCGTATATCATTCGTGGTTATGTCCTCAAATCTCTTGTTGAGATAGTTGACTAGCTTGGTTACACAGTCCACATAGCGGTCAATCGTACCTTGTGAGCAGTTCTCCAAGCGTTTACTTGCAATGAACAATTTGAGAATCTTATCCCAGTGAGATTGACTTGTTACCAATGAGGTACATTCCTCTTGAAGTTTGACTCCGTGGAACGAAATATACAGCACATTCTCCAATTTGTGCATCTGTTCATCAGTCAACTCCTCTTGCATCATGTTTACAACATTTTTGATTATCATATTAATGTCTTTTTCCATAAAAAACACCCCTTTCTAGCCAATTATGACTCAAAAAGAGGTGGATTTAAATGCTTTATTTCAGTTCATGAAATCGGAGGTGTATTTCTTATTTTTAAACAATAAACGGTTGTGGATTTACACACCACAATGAATCCATTAATATTATAAATCGTATTATACCATAAAAAAATAGACTGCATAAAAATTATCTTTATACAGTCTATATGCATTATTCCATTTCAGCTAATTCAATCTCAATGGTATTGATTCTATCCCTGATAGCCTGCCTCTTTGCATTCAGTTCCTTAATGTCATAAGGAATCTCTTCACCGGAAAGCTGATATTCTAAGGCTTTAACAATCTTCCAGTCACCAACCTCTGATGTATTAGCCTGTAATTCTGATCTAAGCTCTCTAAGTTCTGCTTCCAAATCCATTTTTTTAATATTTTCTTCCATATCATTCTCCTGTTCCGAACAAAGACACGTACAGTGCATCCATGTTCTTAATTGTGTAAGGTTTGGCATACTTTTTCGTAGTACCTCGCCATGATTTATAATGTTCCCTAATGTACTTCATGGTCATTTCGCCATTTTGTAATTTTTTGTGAAAAGTTTTTAATTTTCTTCTTTCACGGACTACGTTTTTCTTTACTGGTCTTCGTACAATCTTGCCTGTGTCGGTCATATATATGAATTGTTTTAAGAATACGAACCCTTTGCTCAATTTACATATCTGTGTTTTCTTTTCATTAAGTGTCAAACCGAGTTCATCAGCTATTTTTCGTATCTTCGGCAATAGCTGTTTTAAATATTCTTTATCGTGATGTATGACATAAAAATCGTCCATATGCCTTGCGTAATATTTATTTCCCTCTACAACTGTACAATATGTATCAATTGGAGTAGGATAAAATACTCCAAATATCTGTGACGCTTGCGAACCGATGCCGAGACCGACACCATCATCGTTGTATGAATATATAATAATTTTCAAAAGATTTATGGTATCTTCATTCGGTATATATTTTTGTAAAGCTGAAATCAATTTGTCGTGTGGTATACTTTCAAAGAATTTTCGAAAGTCACATGTCAAAATATACCCATCATTTCCATGCTCCACATAATATCTTCTTAGATGCTTTACTAATTGCTGTCTAGTAAACTCAACACCTTTGTCCTTAATTGATGCACCATTATTATATATTAGCTTCGGATAAAGAATTGGCTCTAAAATGTTATCACAAACTGCCCTTTGTAATATCTTATCTCGGATACTTGGCGACTTGATATGTCTTGTTTTGCCACGTTCAGACACATTGAACTCAACATAATTATCAGGAATATAACTCCTGTTCTTTAATTGCTTTTGCAATGCATTTAGATTTTGAAGAATGTTTGATTCGTATTTCTGCATTGAACATTTCCAGTCAACATTTTTCTTACATTCCTGGAATGCTTTATACAACACATTTATATCAAGCAAAATTTCATAGCTATTATTTTTCATATAATTCTTTCCGTTATAAAGTCACACGCTTATAGCTTTTAGACGTATCCATCAGCGTCATGTGAACTATTTACCATTACTGGATGGATAACACTTCCTTCGTAAAACATGCGTTCACATAAGGTGATAGTAGCATGTCATTCAAATCGAGGGCGAACATAGTTGTTCGCATTACTAGCGTCGTTGTAGTTGGAATTCCCATTGTTGTTGCAATTGCAGAACTCAGACGCAGACGTTTACAAGCGTTACCCCAATATTATCTATTTTCCTAGTTTCTTCAATCGGTCTTTTCTCTTTTTATTGTCACTTTGTCTCCAACCCTTTAACAAATCAACTTCTTTTTCGATCTTGTCTAAAATTGGTTGGAACTTATTAATGTCGGTTTCAAAGCAAGCAACAATATATTGTAGTTCTTGAATAAGTGAGTAGCACTCAGATATTGCTACATCTTGATATTGTCGTCTGATGGCATATTCATCATTTAAAAAGTCATCAGTTGGATATACAGAATTTGCTCGTGTGATATTATGAATAATTGATTGTAATATTTTCATAATAATACCACGTTCAAATTCTACAAACCAAGATGGATACTCACTTTGAAATTCATGATTTGGAGTTTTCCCGTATTTCGCAAAAATTTCATCAATTACACGCTTATCGGCATCATCAATATCTTTGATAACACTAGCAACAGACCTTGAATTTCTTCTTGTCCCAAAGTCTCTTAGCATCCACATTGTAATTGCTTTTCTCATTTCTATTGCGTTTTTGTAAAACTCCATAGAGGAAAGACTTCTTAAGTTCTTTAAAACTGACATGTAGTATTTCCTTTCTTTTTATCATCTTCAATCCCACCCACAAGGGGTGGTGATTTCAGATTCGCTACGCTGCGATTACGAAGCGAGGGCGAACACAGCCGTTCGCATCACTAGCGCCGTTGTAGCTGGAAAGCCCATGGCCGCTGCAACCGCAGAACTCAGACGCAGACGCTACGTCTTTTAGCCAGTACCAAGCTGAACGATCATTAATTGCAGATTTAGAATTTGCAAACAATTCAAACTGATGGTTTGCGTTTCCTGTATCCCATGCGGCGGACGACCAAACTATAGAACCGTACAGTTCAACCTCACTCATAAGAATCGCCTGTGCGTCAATCCATTCCCATCCGTTTGTACAGCCATTAGCTGTTCCGTAACGGTTTACACCAGTAGCATTGATTTTGTTAGTTACAAGTTCTCTTGTTTTCTTTAAGTGCGCTCCAAACTCTGCATATAACTGCTGATTAATCGTTGCGTCAGCCGTCGTTGAACCACTTGTAGCTACAGCACCTAATACTGTTGTGTTCATCTCGGATGCTTTATATCCACCCTCTGTAGTATTTGTTGGATTCATGCGACTTCTACCGAAATGCTGTGTTCCGCCAAATCCTTTTCCCGGTATCATGACGAGATGATTTGGTGTTAAGTCAATATTATCTCCGTTGTGTGCAAGTCCACCGATAGATGCGATTGTTACCCAATCAGTACCAGTCATTTGCAGTGAGGAATCAGGATTCTTTGCCGAAATTACACGAGACATCTGAAAATAATCTCCTGCATAAATATCCTGATATAATGAATATCCGCCTGTACCATTAAGACGTTTCCACAGTGAACCATCCTTGTAATAAGATGTGATATCTTTTGGTACAAGACGTGGAATGTTGTGGAACGATTTACTATTTAATTCATTAACTGCCCCGATCAAAGTCTTGTTAGTTGTTCCTAACTTTGCGATAACTGCCGTAGTCATCTTGTCCACAACATAATTCCATATCTTGTCCATCAAAGTACGCTTGTTTGCATTTGCATCCTTGTCAAGAATCATTAACTCATCATTGTCTTTCAGTGCTTCTTTAGTTGTGTACTTTGTCCATTCCATGATTAATTCTCCTTTATTGAATCATTTATTAAAAGGGTAAGAGCATTATTCATGCCCTTACGCCTCGTCAACCTTGTTTACTGTGATAAATTTTCTAATCGCATCTACATGATTTTTGAGTTCAGCATCAACGATATAGAATGATTTCTTATTATTGTGCGATACAAGATTTCCGCTCTCGTCAATCTCGTCATAAGTAAATGTAGCTCTGTCCATTCCATTTACATTTAAAATTGAAAAACCACTAAGCTGTTTCATTTAAAAGTTCCTCCTGTTCCTTAATCAAGGTTTCTAGTTCCGCGTTTAATATGTTCTCAGGGCTTTCAGGTAATTTTTCTTCCCTGTCAACATCTTCCTCAAGATTTACATATTCGTAATCTTTCTGTTTTGCTTTCAGTTCCCATGCAAATTTCAGATTCGGAGTTCCGTGCACAATGAAGTAATTCTCTTCCTTCTTTTCAATCCACAAATCTCCTTTCCCTTCTTTCTGCAAGAATACCTGGTACTCAATGCGTGTTGTTACGGTTTCCGTGAAGATATCTCCGATTTCAACGATACATTCACCGTTCTCATCAGTAATTCCTTCACCGATGTCTCCAAACATTGGCGAAGCTGTTTCGTAGCAATATTGAAGTCTGTTCGAATAATTCTCTGTTGGAACAACACGGTTTTTAGTTCCAGTTGTTTTTATTTCTCTTGGGCTTATATCTACATAATCATTAATGTAACTACTTCCATTAATTCTAATTGAAAGGCAACCTGTTGAGTTCTCGCTAATGCTGAATGTGTACGATTTCACTTCTGACATTGCATCAGACCATCCTTGTAAATCCTCAGCCCATCCAATAGAGAAGCATTCTGGGGAAATTGAAGAACCGTATCCCCTTCCATTATTAGATGCTTTCATTCTTAAACCATGAAACCAACCACCCATAAGGTCAACAACCATACTGTCCGATGCGAGAAGTCCCATATTAGTATTATCAATATGCATACCCATGCTTCCGATAGTGAATATTTCTTTCGAATTGTTACGGCCAACGATGAGCGCAGATGCTTTTTCTTTATCTAAATATATCGTGCTTCCATAAATCGAGCCTTTTTGAATGTTTAGTCCATCTTTATCCCATCTACCAACTTCTGTTCCTATGGCATCTAGTATTTGTATTGAGCCATTTTCATTGTTTACACCTCCCAATGTAAGTGTACCGCCCTTGCCATAAGAGAAGTTGATATACAACTGATCGCCTTGCATATATATCCCTTGTTTCTTCCCGTTATCAGTAAGTCTGTTAAACACTTCTTCGGAAGTCAGAGATTTGTTTAGCTTTTCTACAGCTGAATCGTCAGTATACTTAGTGGCTTTCGTCCAATCAGAAGAAACATAGTTGCCGCTAGCTCTTGCGGTTTGACATCTCATCAAGTCACCAGTGTCTCCTTGCGTCCAAAGGTCGCCAACATCATAAGGTGGCACAGGAGTTGTAATAAAGTTTCTTCTCTTACCGTCTGCGGTATCTTGCGCCTTTGATGCTGTTTCCATCGCAGATACGATGTCTGCATCTTTCACTCTCACCCACTGATAAGATGTATCGACTTTCATATAGCGGTAAGTGAAACCTTTGTTCTTCCAAAAGAAGAGGTCACCAACATGCTTCTGTCTTTCGTAAGCTGTAGTCCACTCAGATGCTGGATGGTTTGAATTCGCAGGCTCATAATCGTAATAGTACGTATCAATCTTTCCATCAATCTGATTTTGGATATCTTCAATTTTCGGATCATAAATGTTTTCGATGAAGTCCGTTACTGTAGAATCGTCTGTATAATTATCTTTCTTCTGCCAATCACTTGCTACATACTCACCAGTTTCTCTGTCCTTTAGGCAGACAAGGATATCATTTCCAGTGAAATACAAATCATCCACGCTATACGGTGGCTTTGGCTGTGTTGAGAAAATTTGCGCTTTACCGTCAATCTCATCGAATACAGAGTCTGGAACTGGCATTTCTTCCCAATTTCCGCTTCTGTAGATGTATTCATCACCAGTTTTGGAATTCTTCCACAAGTCACCCTCATGAGTTGCTTTCTCGGTTTCCACAGTGATTGTGATATTTTTTCCACTAACATCTAAGATTTCATTCCCGTTTATATCGCAAAGAGGCTGTGTTTCTTTTCCAGTCCAATTAAGTGACGGGTCAGTAGGTTGGAACCAAGTTTCTATCTTCTGATCAATCTGATTCTTGATATTCTCAAGGTCGGCAGCATAAGTATTCTTAACAAAGTTATTGATTGCGGAATCGTCTGTATACTTTGATGCCTTTTCCCAGTCTGATGCCGAGAAAGAAGCCGATTCACTTCTTGCAACACAGCAACGCATGATGTCACCATCATCACCCTGTACCCAAAGGTCACCTATGTCGTAAGGTGGCTGTGGAGTCACTACAAAGACTCTACGCTTATGATCTGCTGTATCCTGTGCTTTCTCCGCAGCTGCAAGTGCTTTTGAAATATCTGTATCCTGTACGATCTGCCACTTCCAAACCGCTCCGTCCTGTAAGAATCGGTAGGAATATCCAGTGGACTTCCAGAAGAAGAGATCACCTTCGTGGTCTTTTCTCTGCTCGTTGGTTGTCCAATTCACAGCCGGTTCGTTCTGTAAGCTAGGTTCGTGGTCATAGAACCATGTCTCAATCTGTCCATCAATCTGACTCTGTAATTCCGCAATCTTCGGATCATATACCGCAGAAATGAAGGTATTCAGTCCGCTATCGTCAGTGTACTTGGTTTTCTTCTGCCAGTCGGACTTTACACAACTTCCTTTATCTCTGCTTTCTACACAAGTGAGAAGTTCCTGTGTATCCGCATCAAACCATAAGTCACCAACACGATACGGTGGAACAGGAGTGTTAATGAATATCTGTGCTTTGCCATCAATCTCGTCAAAAACTTCATCCGGCACTTGCATCTTCATCCACTGACCGCCACGATAAATATACTCATCGTTCGTAGAAAGGTCTTTCCACAAATCACCTTCATGCTCGGACTTTGATTCTTCAAACAGTACGATGATTTCATTACCGTTTACATCAAGGATTGAATTGCCATCAATATCACATAACGCTTTTTCAACCGTACCACCCCAGTTTACGGATGGATCCGTTGACTGATACCATGTTTCAATCTTGTTCCGGACAGAGTTTTTAATCTCGTCCATATCTGTCTTGTAAATGTTAGTTACAAAATCATCTACCTTTTTTGCGGCAATCTCTTCAATTGATACGCCGGAAAGAGAAAATTCTTGAGCTTTGATGCGGACACTTCCAGTATCGCAATTAACATAGAATACTTCATTGCCTTTTTCGTCAGCAACCTTAAATTCGCCTGTGTTAATCCAGTTAGCTCTAACTCCAACAGCATCAAGAATCCGAACAACGGTATCTCCATCTACTGTCATGCCACCATTCCAAGTATTACCGCCATCCGTGGACACTCCCCATGCTTCAGCAGTCATCTTCCAAACAATATCTGAATCGCTCAGCAATGCTTTGTTATGCAGATAATAAACCTTTCCACCGCCTTGGCTTTCCTCTACTGTTGTATATAGGCCTGACGATTGACTGATTCTCTTAGATAATTCTTCAAGCGCCTTTTCTCTATCTGAACGTTCTTTCTGTAGATTCTTACGATTTTCAACGATTGCCTGAGAAGCTAAACTGTATTGCTTTGCGCTATTTCGCGCTGCACTTTTTGCTCCGCATTCAATTGTCTGTTTATTCCCAACTTGGAATATCGTTGATGTAACAAGACTCTTGTACTGATTACCTTTTCTATCTGTAATAATACAGATATCACCAGCTTCGGCCAGCGGATTATTCATCATTGACGCTGAAAACGGTCTAAATCTCATTCCTACAATACGTTTGCCTATGATTGTAGCGATATCATTACCTTTTCCTTCGGCAATTAATTTATTGTCTTTAATTTCAATGACATATCCATCTTCACCATACTGATATGACACAGGGCTTTCATCTGTAGATACATTCTCTTTATATTCAGTAACTTTAATCCCTGTAATAACGACATCTTCATTGTTGATTGATAAACTATCGTAAGATTCTACGGAAACAAACTTGTCTTCATCAATATGACTAGATTCATAAGATTTCAAATCATACCAAGCGATACATAATCTGCCATAGGAATCACATCTACAAAACTGTCCACCAATCTGAGCAACCCACGCGAGAACTTGTCTGAAAGTTAGTTGCTGGTCATCAGGTCTTGTTTCAATAACATAATCGTCATTATCAAATGTTACTGTTTGTAACTGAACTCCGCACACGTTACAAGCATCTCTGATGATTTCACTTCTTGTTGCCGGATATTTCAGTTTACTTTCCGAATAATCACGATCAAACTTCATCATGTTATCCTGACAAGTTAGTGTGATAATAGAACTGTTCTGATACGGAGCTTCAACAACTGTCATTGTGCAAAGGCGAATCTTCTCAGTAACAGCGTCGCTGTAGAGCAATAATATCTCATTGCCATTTGTATCTAATATTGGGTTTTCGCTAATATCGAGCCATTTCTTTTCTTCCGGGAATACCATTCCAGTAGGAGATATAGCTAAGCCGACGTATATGGCGATTTCAGCTCCTTCAAAATCGTAGTCGGTAAAATCATCATAGATGTTATTTAAAGTGACGGTAGCCTTATTTATGATGGCTGAACCCATCTTAAATTCAGAAGAATCAGACACAGCGTCTTCTACTTTCAGTCCGAAATTCCAAACACTATCTTCTCTTAAATAGAGAGCAGTTCCATCTTTTAAGGTAATATCTACCCATTCGAGGTATCTCCTGTTGTCATTATTCAGTTCTTTCTTAAATGATTTTGAAAGACTTCTCATTAAATTACCTCTCTATAATATTAAAAGAGATACTTTCGTATCTCTTCTGATTTACTGTCCATATTTTTACCGGTGCTTTTTTATCTCCGGTGTAAAAAGTTCTTGTTTCTACTTTGCAATCTTCTGCATCCCAATATGCGACTTGCACATACTCCGGTGCGAAAGCCTTTAAAATTTTGCTTGTTTCTTCCGGCGTGGTTCCGCTCCAGGAAAGGTCAAGCGTTCTTTTATCACCGACTTTATTCTTGTGCATAATCGTATCGTCTGTACGACCAGCATCGGAAGCTGAGATATCCTGTTTTCCCCACGACAAAGAAGACGGGGATTTTATCTTTACCCCGTCCACAACAAGCATATTCGTATTGTTCGGCATATCATACCTCCTAGTAAGCAGGACTCGGATTGAATCTACTGCTTCTACTTGCCCGTCCTTTTTCAACAGCTCTCGCCAAGACTTCGTTATCCTCTGTCTTAAGAACTGCGTTAATGATGTATGGAATTGTACCGTTGCTGTCTGCTCCGTTACTCTGTGTAGCCATATAGACTTCCATCATGCCATCAATGACAGCCTGTTTAATTCCATCTGTAATCTGCTGATTATTCGCCACAACGTGTTTATTCCCCATGCGACCAATATATTCAGAGCCGAATCCGTTTTCATTCGCAATGTATACTTCCCCGTTTACTGGCATACCGCCATTCTTATAACCCTTGTATCCTCTTGCTGTCCATCCTTTATACAGACTTCCGTAACGAGATACTGTATATCTGATAGATGCAATCATATTGGATAGTGGGTCATAAATATCTTTGTTATATGGTGACATTGCATAACTACGAAATGTAGGGTCAATTACCTGCATAAGTCCTTTTGAAGGAATACCTCTCTTAGCATTGCTATCCCACAAGTTGATGGCTCTAGCGTTTCCACCTGACTCATGTTTCATCTGAGTGAGCAATGCATTAAGGTTTGACTCTGTGTACTGACTTGTAAGCAACAGAGCTGTCTTAGCAAGATTTCTCCACTGTTCCACGCCTGATGTGTTATAGCCACCGCCACCACTGCTGCTAGAACTACTTGTGAAATTGCTAATAAATCCTTTGATTTTACTCAAAGCCATATCCTTTACAGCACTGATAGACTGCTTAGCGATTGACAATCCAGGCTCAACAGCATCACCAAACGATGTGAATTTATCAAGTCCATACTGTAATAGCTTTGACGGATGTGCGATGTAATCAATGATATTGAATACTCCCGCACCTTTCTTGAAGTGTGGCATACCATTCATATTCATGAGTTCTTTTGTCTGTCCGGCTGGCATTACCTTTGTTCCTTTAGGCATTGGCAACACTACGTTACGACCTTTAGGAATAAATGCTTTTCCATTAGGGAACTGAACAAGCTCACGATAAGTTCCACCAGCTTGGTCATTGACCATACCAAACGTATCATTCAGTACACCATTCTTCCCAGTACCAGTAGCATACTTAGGGATAAGGTCTTTACTTCCACCAAGTTTTTTGTAAATCCAGTTTACAGCGCTACCAACACTATTGATGGCTGATTTGACAGGAGATGTAATCCAATCTCCAACATTTTGGAAATATCTTCCGATTCCACTGAAAGCACTTGTAACTCCGTTGTATGCAGTTTTAAATGTGCTGCTAAACCATGTAGAAATATACTGCATGTTGGATTGGATGTCGTTTCTTCTTGAACCGAACCATGAACCTACGCCATTAAACGCCGCGTTTACATTGGAACGTGCGCTCTGATATTTCGTATTGAACCAACCATTAATGGAATCCATGTTAGACTGAATATCGCCCTTGCGACTTCCAAACCAACTTCCAACATTGCTGAATGCGCTATTGACATATCCTCTAGCAGACTGATACTTTGCATTGAACCATGTGTTGATACTGTCCATATTTGTTTGAATCTCACCCTTACGAGTTCCAAACCATGCGCCAACATCTGAGAACGCTGCATTGACATATTTGCGAGCATTTACATACTTCGTATTCATCCATGAATCAATATCTTTTGTTCCGTTCTGAATATCATTCTTTCTACTAGTGAACCATGAACCAACATCGTTGAAAGCCTTATTGACGTTTGTTCTACCAGTCTGGAATTTTGCGCCAAGCCAATCCTCGACATCTTTCATGCCAGTCTGAATATCGGACTTCCTCTTTCCGAACCATGAGCCAACGTCTGAGAATTTTTCTTCTACTTTCTCGCGAGCTTTCCCAAATTCATCTCCGAGCTTGTCTTTCAAATCGCTGAATTTATCAACAATCTTATCCTTTAAATCTCCGAAGAAATCAAGAACCGACTGTAACTTATCTGTGACTCCATTGAGAAGTCCGGCCATAATGTATCCGCCTTGTTCGGCCATGACGGTTGAAGGTGAATGGATACCGAAAGCATTTTTAAACCAATTAATAAATGGTGTAAAAATTTTTTCTCTTATGAATTTACCAGGGTCTTTCCATTCTCCGCTCTGAATTCCTTCAAGAACTCCTTTGATGATATCAGAACCGAGAGCTGCCAATCCAAGTCCCGATAGTGACGGTAAAACAAATTTAGGTAATTTCACTTTGACTTCTTCTTCACTCATGTCGAATACATTTGTGAAAAATCCTATTGCGATACCTCTTAAAAGATCATTCGGCAAATTAATGATTGCGTTCGCAAGCGATACCAGGAGTCCTGATAAATCCCATGTGATTTTTCCCCAATCAATACCGCAAATAAAATCTACGATTTTTTGCCCGATTATCTCAAATGTCTTATCTCCTTGCAATCCATCAATTGCGCCCTTCAGTGCTTCAAGAACACCGCTGACAAAATTACCGAATGTTTCACCAGTTAATTTGGCATCCCAAGTTTCGAAAAATCCTTTGATACCACTTGCCAGTGAAGTACCAAAATCTTTCCAGTCAAAATTAGCTGCAAACGAATTGAGTGCGTGTAACGCAGTATTAATTGATCCAGCAATCGTCTTTCCTAAATCATAGAACAATTCAGGAGAAATCAATCCATTAAGGAATGTTGCAAGACTTTTACCAAAATTATCAGCAGCGTGATATACGCTATCCCAATTAATTGATTCCATTGCAGATTTAAGTTTGTTTCCAACAATTTCACCAATTTCAGTAAAATCAGCATTAGCAAAAGCCTGTTTAAACTTGTCTGCAAGCTGATTCATTGAGTTAGAAACTTCAATCGTTTCAAACATATCTGAAGGAGAAGGTCCACTAGAGCCACCACTTCCGCTTCCACTTGAGCCACTTCCAGAACCAGTATCATTTCCATTAAGGATATTTAATTCATCGAAACCAAGAATTGTTTTCTGCATTTTCTTAGCAGAATCATTTGCTTTATCAGTTTTCTTTCCTGTGTCTGCGATAGATGCTCCATAGTCTTTCCAAGCCTTTTTAGCTTGCACAACGTATCCTTTTCCAGTAAGAGCCGCTAAAAAGTGTCCGACAGCGTTCAAGGCACTAGATACCATATCAATAAATGATGATATGTACGGAGCAACGACATTTACGATTGGAGCAAACGCAACCGCCCAAGCATTTTTTAAATACAGTAAGGAAGATACCATTGAAGAAATGCTATTGTTATATGAGCTACTGTACTGTACAAGGTTGTCCGATCCCTCCTTAATTGCTTGCTTAATCTGACTAATCAAACCGAAAATGGTAGAAAACATAATTGAAGAGCCTATCATTCTTCCGAATGGCATTCCATTATTCTTCTTTTTGCTTTCAAACCCCATCAATTCTTTTAATGTTTTGAAAGGATGGACTGCTTTATTAGCAATATCCCTTGCGTTTTGTATTGTTTTTCCTACATTTTTAAAGCCTTTTGAAATATTGTTAATCTTAGAGCCGAAACTGCCGAGTCCTTTTAGCATACGTTTGAACTTACCGCCTTGTGCAGTAGCTCTCCTAAGAGCTTCCGCTGACTGGTCGATTTCTTCTGAATTCACTTCTGCTTTTACAGATTCTTTCATTTCTTTCTTATATCGCCTGGAATATTCCTCAAGCAACATAATCTTGCGAAGCGTATTGTCAAATTCAAGGTCTCCTTCCGATAATCCTTGAGAAGACAGCTCAGAAAGCGTTTTCTTTAATTCCTTGATTCTTGCTTCATACGTGACAACTTCTTTGTTGCCAAACTGCGTATTAAGGTTGTTTAATTTAGTAGCAGCTTCATTCGCACTAGCTCCGGATTGCTCAAGTTCTTTTGCCAGTTCGGATGCGCCATCACCAAATGTCATATTGTAGAGATCGGATACATTCCCAATATCTATAGGTTCATTTGAAACTTTACGCTTTCTCGGACCATTGTTGAAATGAGATAAATCCGTTCTTGCAGAATCCAATTCACTCTCAAGCTCAGCCAATTCTCGGATAGCATCGCCGAAATCTATTTCATTTTCAGCCTTTCTTGCAACCTGATATAACTCTTCAAACTTATCATTGAGATCGTCAATGTATTTGATTAATTCTTCCTCTGTATCAAAAGACGGTGCTGGAATTTCGCCAACAGCTTCCTTTGCTTTTCGCACATATTCATCGATTGCTTTTGTCGATCTGTTGGATTTTTGCGAATCAGCTCCACCGGATAAAAACGAATTAGCATTTAAGCGTCCTAATGCTTCTGTAGCATCATCAATGGCATTTTCATACTGATTTATTTGCTGAATTTTTTTATACCAGTCTTTACCACCTAATTCATCTGTACCTTCAAGCTCAATCATATCATTGATAGCTTGTTGCACTCTCGCATAAAGCCTTTCATTTGCGCCAATACTAGCTTTGAGCTGTTGGATATTCATTTTGGAAAAGTCAGTGTCAAGCCTAGAGTCTTTAAACTTCCTGTTAATATCCTTAAATGGTTGAACCGGATATTTTAAATCAGAACGAGTTTTCTTCTGAGCTTCTGTGCGATTACCTCTCGTAATATTTCCAACAAGAGCTTCTGCACGCTCAAGACCTGATATATCCATTCCGGCACCAAGCATCTGAGAGAAAGACTTGCCTGATTCTTCTGCATTTTTTAATGCATCTCCGAATTCAGTGACTCCGGTTTTTGCATCATTTACACCAACTCTGATATCGTCAACTCCGTCAATGATGGTGTCCCAAATGTCATCTTCCATCCATTCAGGAGTATAGAAAGAATTTGCGGTCTCGTAGAATTTTTTCAGCGCGCTATCCAACTGGTAAAATTCATCTTCGACACTGTATGCTTCTTTCAAAATAGCTGGAAACTGCTCTCTCATTTCCTGATAGTAGGAGTCAAGCTCGATTCCGTCTTTCGTTGAAAACTTCTGTTTCATAACAGGAGTTCTGTTTTTATAATCATCTCCTAAAGATCTAGCTGTCTCAGGAGTAATCTTGATTTTCCCACTCTTTTTAATCCAGTTATATAATTCCTGATAATCACTGGAAGTAGACTTGGAAATTCTACCGTTCCGCTTAACGACATTTCCAAGTGCTTCCATATCATCAGCAAGGTTTTTATAAGCTTTCCCTGAATTATTAGACACGCCGGATGCAATCTTATTTGTCAGGCTTTTGATTTCGCCAGTGACATTCTTTCCAGCAAGACCGAGATTGTAGTTTTTAATCAGGTCATCCGCAAGTTTCTTTCCTAAGTCCTTCGCGGATTTCTCCATTGCTTTCCCAGAGAACAGCTTGTCTACATTGAGTCCTTTCAGAGACACAGCACCTTTCGCAACGAGCATACAACGCTCAAGTGCTTCTGTAACAGCATCTATTCTTTTTTCAAGCTTCCCCATTGAACGATTCGCTTTTTGCGCTTCTGCTTCAATGATTATTTCCAACTTATCAATTTCGGCCACTGTTCTCACCTCTATTCTTTGCTATTCGCAACTTCTGCCCATGCCGCAAAATTAGCTGCCGCAATCTGCGTATTTTCATGAACGATTTCCTCTATTTCTTCATCTGTTAATTCATGCTCATTGAAATCTCCAACGATCATATGAGTTTCAGGATATTTAGCATCTTTCGATACAGCACACGAAATTGCTTGAAGAACATACAAACCATTCATCCAAGCCGAAATGTCTTGCATGATGGCTTTTTCTCTCTCTTTATCCTCTTGAATCTTTTTGTAAACGTTCATTTCTTTCGGAGTCATCTTCCAAAACTCAGAGCAACTAATTCCGCATTGCGCAGCCATAGGCAACCAATATTCATATATGAACTGCGTATAGCTGGTTGGAATGATTACTCTTCCACGGCTGCTTCTTCCACTTCTTTCTTGGACTTCGTAGCTTTCTCCGGAGTCTCCTGCTCGTCCTGAGTCATTCCGAGCATCTTCTGGAAAAAATCTGATTCTGCAACGGCATCAGCAAATGCGTTTGTGATATCAATGATGTTTCCACCGCCAAGAACGTGCTGAGTGATTAAACGCTCAGCCTCGTCTCTATCGCAACCAACTACCGCACAAACAAATCCCATAGCGATAAGTGTCATCTGCTTTTTTCTGAAAGCATCGAGAATTGAGAAACCCTGTTCTTCCATCTTCGTGTACTCAGCAAATGCCATTTCCTTTACGTTGTAGTTTTTCCCATTAATTTTTACTTTGACCATTGTTCTTCCTCCATTTTTTTCAATCAAAAAAGAGCCGCCTTAAAGCGACTCTAATAGTTCTTTAAATAAATATTTCATTATCAATATTCTTGATGATGTCGTTTTCTACATCAAACCAAGGACTATGCTGCGGGAAATCCTGTAGAAGCATCAGAATTTTTAATCGCTGAATCACGAACGATTGTCAGTGTCATCTCACGAGCACCGTTTACTTCACCGCCATTGACTTTAACAGACATCTGTCCACTCCAAGAGAATTTACCGTCTGCTCCGTCAGCACCGAAATCAAGTTCAAAAATCTGCTGTTTTCCGCAAACCGCAAGAACTGCCTCGTAAGACTCTTTTGTATAGTTTGCTGTGAACTGCATGTCATCTGCTGAACGCACACCTGGTACAGAAGCTTCATCTGTATCTTCAAGGTCTGTTACAGTGATTTTTTCCGGATCACCTCCAAGATCAGGATAACTCTTGATCGCACAAACCCTTTTAACCGCCGCCCCAGTTGCCCCGACTTTGAGAACTGTGTTAATTGTACTTAATGCTTTTACATTAGCCATTTCTATCTTCCTTTCTACCGCTAATTAATGCGGTCAGCGAATATCTCTTTCGATATCCGGTATGAAATTAAAATTTTGCTATATCATCTACTGACGCAACAAGGCGTTTAAACCTTGCCACCATTCTGTATATATTTGTGTCTGACGCATTGTCAATAGGCTTCGGACCATACGATCGAGCGTATCCCATCTTCCGCATAGCATCACAACACTGATTTATGATATTCTTCGCTTCTGTGATATTCTTGTTTGAATAGCACTGAATCTCAATTACGGACTCGACAGCATTCTCACTGTTTTCCAAGTCCATGCAAGCATCTTGATTGTCAATCTGAACAACCGATACTGCTGGAAATGACGGAGGGCTTTTACTGGAATAGTTTGATACATTCTTGCAAGTATCTTTCACATAAGTTTTTATGTTAGTAAGCACTCTATTTGATGCGTCAATCACTTCCAAACACCTCCCTTGCGATATGGTTTATAACGCTCATATCACTCAGATATTGAGCTGTCTCAAACATGAATGGTCTAGCCGGCATACCGTTTGTCCAATGGCGTTTACCATCTTTAAAATAAATCCACCCAGCTTCACCGTGGTCATTTATATCGTATTTCCAACCAGCTATAGAAGTATCAGGATGCGGAGAATTCTCTCCGATAACGCCAGTTCCAAACTCTACATAAGCGGCATACGGACAATTCGTATAAACACTGAATACAGCTCCATCATAAATGATATCTCCAGGCATGATTCCAAGGCTTTCCATTAACTCACCAGTATAGATAGCATCTTTCTCACCTATCTTTAGTTGAGCGACAGCAACGCCTTCTTCCGCAAGCCTATATGCAAATTCCTCACATTTTTCTTGCAGTGAGTTTTTGTACTTTCGTATCTCTGCTTTCAATTTCTTGAAACCACTCAATGATAAATCGGTTTTATACTCAGGCATTTTTCGCCCTCGCTTTCAAAGCAACAACGATTCCATTTAAGCCATCTGCAATACAAGCAACAGTATAGTCTGCGGATTCTTCATCTACAGTACCGTCTGCCTTCATTACTGGTTCGCTCACCCATATTAAGGATTCTTCTTTAATAGGAAGTTTCTCTACTGTTGCAAGCGTCCTAGTATAGCTTAAATTCGTTCCAAACATATCAGCATAAGCATTACCTCTACTTGCTGATAAAGTCGCTAGAAACGCAACAGGAGAAGCGTAACCGCCAATGTAGTCCCCTGTTTCATCTCCATTTTCATCGACAATTGGAACTCTGCCACTATAATTGGAATACCATAATTTTTTAGAATTTTTTTTCAAGTTTCTCAATGTGCTATCCCTCCACCATCATTGCACATATGTCCCTGCGACCATTTTGCTGACATCGGCAATATGGTCACGCACAATCTTCTTTCTACTTAACCCAGTAGACGGGAGATTACGGATCACCATTCCTTTCTTAAATTAGTGCGCATATAGCAACAACTCCTTCAAGATACGTATTTCTGGAAAACCACGTTCGAGTTCCAGTATTATCATTGTGGGAAGATTCTCCCTCAACTCCAATTTGATTGTAGTCGTATAGAGCCAAACCGCGGATATTGGAATAGAAACGTTCCATATCTTCAGCAACAAACTCTTCTGTGTATGACTTCGGGTAATTCCGTATCACGCATACTTCTTTATATGCGTTCTTTATTTTTATTTTCAGAATGGATAAATCAGATTCTTCCGATATACCCAATTCAGTTTTTAAATCCTCATATATCTCTTCGATCAACTTATCCATCTTCAAACACCTATTTCTTTGTCTGTCTCACTGTTTTTGGCTTAGACTCTGTGGTCTGTGCCTTTTTAACAGTTTCTTCAACAGGTTTCCAACCGCAAGAAAGAAATGCGGAAGCCTGAATATCAGACTCCACACGCATTCTCACGCCATCTTTCTCGAACGTAAACATTTCGATCACTCCTTAGCCTTCTGGGTTCTGGCAAACACCGATAGCATCTTTCTTCTGATTCAGAACGAAAGCATCGTAGCGTACACGACCTTCTACAAGATGTCCGGAGATACCAGGCGCATCCTCATGAATCTTATACTCAGCAAGTTTGATTGGTGCTGGCATAACCACTGGGTTAGTGATTACAAAGTTTGTGTTCTTAGGGAAGTAAGAAGCCGGTGCCTTAATGATATTAACTCCGTCAACCTCACCTACAAGTCCTGTGATAGAAAGCTTTGTAGCCATATCGCCTTTCTTTGTGAATGCCTCGTCAAGTTTCAGCATATTGTAGTAACCCGGAGTTACGATACAAACTCTTCCGCCTGTTGGAACTTTTGCATTGTCAAGAATCTCCTGTACAGCAAGGAACTTCTCATATGCATTAGCTTTTGTCACAGCAACGTCTTTAACAACGTGTGATACGTCTGCTCCGGCAACCAGTTTAGCGATACGGTATGTATCAATCTCAGGGATAATAACCTCGTCAATCTGACGTCTCAGCGCAGCTGCCGCAGCCATTGTTCCCATTGTGTCATCTTCACTCTTCTTGTCGATTGTAAATGTGAAGGCTCTGTCTTTGGAAAGAACCATCTCCTGAACTTCGTTCTCAAGCTCTGCCGGTGTTCCGTATCTGTTAGCTCCATCAAGCTTGTAGTCTCCCATTGTTGCAGTCGGTACAGAAAACACCTTTACTGTGGAAACTCCAACCCAGTCATATGCGTAGTTTACAAGTGCAGATGTAAGCGCACCAATCTTAAATCTTTCATCCACGATCTGTGAATACTTCTCAGCGTAATTAACAGCCATTTCAATTCTCCTTTTCTAACTTTTTGAAATCAGCGAACACGTCTTTATGTGCCCGGTATATACTAGGAAGATTAACCGTTGAATCCTTTCAGGAATAAATCAGTCTCTTCATCTTCGCCCTGTCCGGCATTTACTTGCGGTCTACTCTTGAGCCATTCTGTTTCAGCTTCTTTGATTGAAGCTTCCTTAAATTTGCTCATGTTCTCAGTAACTTTAACCATGTCACCGTCAAGCTCTGCCTGAGCAGTGTCTTTCGCCATGTCACCTGACATTCCAAGTGCAAGGTATCTGTTTGTGGCATTTGTCAGCTTAATTGTGTCCTCGAGGCCTTTAACATATTTCTTATGTTCCTCTTCGGCTTCACGTTTAGCTTCTTCTTCCTGCTCTTCAGCAGACTGTTTTTCTCTTAGCTGCTTCTTTGTGTTAGCAAGTTCAGATGAAGCTTTGTCAAAACTGTTTTTCAACTTTGCACTGTTGGCTCTTTCCTGTGCTAACTGCGCCATCAGTTCTTCTACAGTAGGTTCTTTCTCTTCCGATGCGTTATCCGGATCCTGATTCTGCTGTCCCTGTCCTTCAAGGTTTTTGTTTTCTTCCATAATTATCATGTTCCTTTCTTTCGCGTTTAGAGTTCTCTCTCATAGTTACATTTCGCGATTATAGACTTCTCTGTCTTTCGCGTTTGATAAGGCACTTCTCTGTGCCATGTATGAAAAACAGCCATATTTTTTATGACTGTAATTTCTAAAAATAAATGGTTACGCACCTGCAATTCACGATTTGATTTGTCGATGCTCCTAACGAGGTATCTTTTGCATGCATCATCCATGAATCACCAACGTGGAAAGCCTGTCCAATCGGAATATACTTTCCATTTATCTCGATGTGGTCTTTTCTAGTGACCTCATCAATGATTGATTCCCATCGCTTCATTGTCTTGCCAATATTCACAGCTTCTATATACCTAGCGTGGTTTATTGCCGTATTTACTTCGTTTTCAGCCATGAACCTTGCTCTATCCAATGAATAGTAATAAGAATCATTCTTATGCTTTTTCGTGCTGTCTATGACATCGTAAGAAAAGCTCTTAACGTACGTTTTAAGGTAATTATCGACTTCAACGTACTTTCTAAGCACTTCCATGTAATCATCTTCCATGCGCTGTCTGACAGGCTCATAGTTGGTATTATTGGCTTGCTCAAGTGTGAACAGCCAAATCATTGTAGTGATAAAGACTTCTTCCAAGTCCTCAGCCATCTTTATTCTTTCGGCTTTCTCTTCTTCCGGAAGTGTCATTTCACCGAAATACGTTTCGTATGGTAAACTGCGCTCATTCGTGACAAGCGCGTTCAATTCATCAAAACTAAGATTCGTGAACATCATTATCACCTGTCTTCATTCCATCAAGAATCGGAGAGTTTTCTGTCTGATCTGACAAATCAGGCATAACTTTCTTCTCTCCTGTCTGTGGTTCACTTTTATGAATTAACGATTTTTGATATTCTTCAATCGTTTTCTTACTATCAGCCCATGCCTGAGCTACATCCGGGAATAAATCAACCTGTTCCATAGCCACACGACCATTTACACCCGAGTTAATCATTGCCACCATTGAATTTACCTTTGTAGCAAGGTCGTATGTTTTGTTACGGATAAATTTAGGCTTAATATCCGAAAATTCCAGTGAACGAAGCGGACTGTCGAATGGAATGTCATTCGTGCTCTTAATGGCGATCATCTCAAGCTCAACGATTTCAGCTTTACCTCGCCTAAGAATCTGCTCCTCCTTGCAAGCACTGTTTTCCGCAGCACTCCAACCGGAAGACATATTCATTGCAGAACCAGTAGAACCGCCACCCGGGTCGGTCTGAATCGGCACGTAAGCTTTCTGCAAAATAGTGTTTCGCTTGCTTACAATATTCTCTTGCACTCCCTGATAATCAAATGTACTGGAAATAGCCTTTAGTGTTGGAGTTCCACCGTTTCCGGTATTCCTAGCAAGAATCCACTGCCCTCCAACTGGAGCTTGCACCTTTCCATCTTCTCCAGGAGGTAATTCGAATCCAACTCCGAAATACACTTCCTGAGTTGTCTGTGCAACGCTGTTTGCAAAATCTGATACTTCCACGTTCAGTGCGTTCATATCTGAAATCTGACGCTCAAAGCATCCTGTTCTATCTGTAGAACGATTGAATTCTACAATCGGAATCTTCTTAAATGGATTCTTCTCACCATTTCTTCTCATAAATGACCATTCATTCTTTTTAACAGTGCCATTCATGACAGTCTGCATATTCTTAATTTCGTAGCGAGTATCAGGAGTGAATACCGTGTAGTACACATCCCCGTTCTCTGTTCTACGGAATGTTACTCCAGCCAACTTCTCTTGAAGTGCTGAATTTCTGTAGATGCAGAATGTAAACAACGGATTAAGTGTCACAAGGTCAAACGGAGCAAGTCCGTTATAATTTTTTTTGATATCGACAAACTGATAACCGATACCGTTGATTTCAACGTATCGTCCAAGCTCTTGGTCTTTTGAAAAGGCATATTCTGAATCATTCAGCTCATTCAACATTGAAATTCCATCATCTTGAATCTCGTTCTGAGAATCCGTAGAACTTCTCAAGTCTTTATTCCCACGCTGGACGTATGTAATCGGTTGCCCCCATACATATCCAAGCTTAAACTCTGTAATCTGATTTGCGATATTGTCAGAAACCTTGATGTTTACTTCCTTGCGGATAATCTTTTCTCTGACAAGTGGCTGAATGCCTTTCTCGTATCTCATGAGAAGCGTCATTTCATTGGCGTTCTTCATGTGAATTACCATAGCTTTTTCAAGCACCTCGAAAATATTGTCTCTTGTGATTTTATCTACGTCTGAATAAATCCGGCGTCTGCCAGTTAATTCAGGATATACATATGCTTTATTGTCCTCGGACACCGAATTCACCTACCTTTGTGCAAAAAGAAAGAGCCTCGCGTGATAGCGACACGCAAGACTCAATCCTTGAAAAAATGAACGAATTACAATTTCTTCGATTATAATTATACCCCTGTATTTTATGAATTTTATGCAAATTCAGTCGGAAACGTATTTTTTTATTCTTCTTGACACTAATGACTGGTCAATACGCAGCTTCAGTGCAATCTCCTGTTGAGACATTCCATCTTTCGTAAACTCAAGAATTGCTTTATCCTCAACATCTTTCGCGTTCGCAATCACTGTATCAATCGCTACTTCCAATTCATTCAGTCTACGAATATCATCCTGAATCTTAACTTCCATTTCACGGCATTTTAAGTCCCATTCTTTCCTTTGATGAATTTCAGTATCCGTGCAACCACCGACCGTAAATCCACGTGCCTCATAAGGGAAATTCGGATTAGATCCGTATACCTTGCCGGAATACGTAGACGGCTGTTTTGCAATATAGCGGTTAAGTTTTCTCTGGTCCCGTTCAAGGAGGACCTTTAACAATTTATAGTTTGCAATATCTCTTCTAGTGATTTTCATGTTGCCCTCCTTAAACTGGACTTTGAATGATTGATGCCGGTCCGTCAATATCTCCATAAATTTTCATTGCTAACTGAGTAATCCCATCTCCGGCATCGTCATGTTCGTTATCACCAATCTGTACAGTCATATTCAATTCATCCATTGCATCGCTGTATTCTTGGTCTTGGTGTTCCGGATCCAAGAATATGAAATGTTTCTTTACATCACCGGAATACGCAACCATCTTAGTCATTTTTTCCATGTTCCCAGGAGCTTTTTTATAAGAGCAGCTGCAATGGTAATTATGCTTTTCTAGTTCTGTACTTACCCTGTCTGAATACATATCTCCACCATTGTTCGCTTCGAACTGTATTTCTGTAAGCTTTTCTCCTATGATTTTTCCAGTAACAAGAGGAATCGTAACTTCTTTCTTGCCTTTATTGAAAATCCACGAAGGAATGTACACATCTCCATTTGGATATTCATAACCGATAGGCATTGAGAGGCTGTCTCCACCACCCCACGCAACATCACATGCGCCAACGACTCTATGGTCACCTTCTGGTAGTATGCCATTGTAGTATCTTAATTCGTCTGCCGGGAACAATAATCCTTCACGAACAAATGGAGTCTGCATAAATTTAGCCATCCACTCGTTCTTATCAAGTCTGTCACGCATATTATGATAGTATTTCGTTGAAAATCCTTTTACCGGATAATCAAAGTTGGATTCTCCTTTTTCATTAAGTGCCGGAATTTTCCTAAATTTGTATCGTGGATTATTCTTGTACTGTTTCTCGATTCTTCCCAATGGGTCAGCAACATTCCATCGCGTACCAACCATCAACTCTTTTGAACCATCGTTTTTACGGTCAACAAGGATGTTTAGATAATCTTGATACCTTCCTTCCAAACGCTTCAAACTTAGAGATTCTTTACGATCACGCACCAAGTCATCCACGTAAAGATATCCATCTTCACTAATATCTACAGCACCAGTCCATGTACCATCAATACCACGGCAAGTTGTAGTTGCAAAACTTTCAACTGCATCGTAATACAGTTCATTTTTTTCTGATGATTTACTTACGAGCTGAACATCCGGGAAAATTTCATGGAATGTATACTCTTCATTTTCTGTTAGCTTAATCAAGTCATTATGGAATCTATCTGCAAGAATACCACTGTGACCACTCATGGCATTATGGCTTGATGGACGCTTACCGATTATCCATGCATAGAAGAAAATACAAATCGTACTCTTACCTACACGGGGTGGCATAGACAATCCATAGAAGTCATATTTGCCATCTTCCAAGTCCTGCAAGTCTTGAGCAACAATGCTAAGCGGATTCATTCTAGGTTCGTAGAATTTCTTCTTGTACGGTCTGTTCTTTTCCATATACAGCAAGAAACTCTCAAATCGGTTTGGAGCTTCCCATAAAAGAACATCCCAGTATAAGCTATTCAATGCATCTGACTTCTCAATAAGTGGAATAACCTGTTTTATATAGCTAGTGATTTTCAGACAGTAAGAAAGCTCTGCATTATCCTCTTTGTATACAGCTCTTGCCATATCGAAAAGGTCACGCAGAGTTTCGCAGCACACAGGCTTTTTCTTTATTGCGTTTATAATTCTTTTGTTACGACCTGATATCACTTAATCAATTTCCTCCAAAATAAAAAGAGCCAATATCTGTAATTTCTCACAAATATCGGCTCTGGCTCTTAGGCTCTGGCTCTAATTATTCTTTAATTTCAACAATTCCATTCTGATCAATGATTTTAATTTCAGCTCCCCAGTAAGATTTCACGTATGATTGCATTCCTGAAATAATATTTCTTAGTTTTTCATTTTCAATCAATAAAGAACTCATATCATCTTCAAGATTGGCAATTTTTCTTTTAAGTTTTTTCTTTCCCATAAATCTTCACATCCTTGTTCGCTGAACAATCTGTTCATACATTCTTCTACATCTGTTCGCATTTTTACAACGAATATCTGTAAGACATGATTTTCTCCCAAATGTGCTAACGTCTATCTTTTCAATATCGGCTTCAAAATACCTGCACCCATCACAATATTCTTCCAAGTACAGACTAAAAGTTTTATACGTACTCATCGTTTTATCTTCCCATCCTTAATCACCGGATAATACGCTTTCTTGCAGTGTTTACACCATATCGGCGTATTCTCAATATTGGAATTCACTTCCACTCTCTGACCAGTCTTGTGACCATGTGGACAGTAATACCAATTTTCTTTTATCTGTTCCATTACTCTAACCACTCATTATCCAAATAATAAAATCCACATACAACAGCTCCAATCAATCCAATCCAGAAAATCCAAAATAAAACTTGCAAAAACACTTCTTTTGATTCCAAATGCTCAACAGTTTTATCTATAGTTCTATCCTGATAAAAATGTGTATTATCTGATATTGTTTTGTCTTTTAATTCTGTAAAAATTGTTCCTTTGAATCTTGTTCCAGTACCATAATACTTGTATCTCACGCGACTCGATTCTTTAATTGTATCAATATAGTCTGCATCTGGAAGTTTTATTTTACCACTATCAAATACTACACAGCAGAATGATACTTCTTTACATTGCTTGCTCTCACTACCAGCGTAATCCCACGACCAATAAACTTCTGTATGAATCTTTGTGTGACCTTTTCCATCGGTGGTTGTATATGTTCTAGTATGTCTGTTATAATGCTCTTCTTCCTTCTCAACATACATATATTCTCCACCGATTTCCGGGAAAGTTACTGTATCAACAGCTTCTAAATCACCATATACAAAGGCATTCCCAACGTTTGTGTCCATTCCATATCGGAAAAGTTCTTCATCCTCAATCTTAACAGCCTTATTGTATCTTTCATTATTATCCATAATACTGTTTTGAATCTTGCCTGATATAAGAAATCCAATCAAAAGCATTACAGCCACGATAGATACACTTGCTAAGACTTCACGCTTTGTAATCTCCATTTATTTATCTCCGAACAAATCTTGTGGTGCATCTTCTGATACATCGTATTCAAGGTAAGAATATGACTGTTTCTCATATCCAGTCATATTCAAGAAAATACTTGTCGGAAATTTACGTACGTAACGATTGTACTGCTTCACCTGTTTGTTGAAGTTACTTCGATATTCAGCAATCATATTTTCTGTGATCGACAGTTTATTCATTAGCTGCTTGTAATTTTCATTCGACTTCAACTCTGGATATGCTTCACTTACTGCCGTAATAGCTGTAGTGACATTCTCAATATTCCCAGTCTGCCCTCTTCCATCGACAACGGCTTTCAACGTTTCTGCCTCATGCGAATCATACTGTTTCACGCAATCCGCAAGATTATACACAAGGTCAACTCTTCGTTTTTCTTGCACCTTGATATCCGACTGTGCTGTCTTTACTTGCTCTTCCATCGCAATAGCCTTATTCTGTGAGCTGTATACTCCAAATACACACATCAGAGCTACAGCAACAACGCCACCCAATGCAATTAAAGCTACTTTCCAATTACTTTTCATCTACCTATTCCTCCGTATGACAGTTGTTTTCAATCTTTCCATACACATCCTCATACAGCGCCTGTTTGTCCCCGTTGTATGTATACTCAGCATAGATACCATCACCGCTAATGTCGGTTGAAGCAAGGCACTTATAATTCTGTAATGTCTTACAGCTCCATACGATAAACACATTGCTTAAATCAATCGGAGTATCCGGTCTGTTCTTCTGATACCATTCAACAAGTTTCTTTTTACATACACTCTGAAAGTGATCCATTCCTGTGATAATCATGATTAAGCCTCCTCATAAATAATATCCAAACCATAAGCAACCGCAGCTTCGTGTTCGATCTTACATCCTCTTGCATTCTCCCAGCCTTTGCAGAAGTACGCTGCATGACACAGAGACATATTCTCTAAGGACTTAGCAAGGAAGCATAATGGAATCTGAACTACTCCACGTTCTTTCATAGATTCATTGCTGTACCATTCATCTGTAAAAAGAGTATTTACAACCTCATATCCTTTTTCTTCAAGAACCTTAATCGCTTTCTCTCTTGTTTCTGCAATTTCTTCATCAGTCTTTCCAGCCATTGGCTGACTTAACATTGCTTTCTTCATCATTAATCCTCCTACTCTGCAAACACCCAATCTTCAGCAAGCATATCTGCCTGACTTGCAAGCCATCCCATCTGTACTCCTGATGTTCCGACAAATGCAATAGCCATATTTCCAATAGCATCATGTTCACAGTTTACAATTTCTCCATCTGCTGTTTTGTAAGAAATACCAGTGGCAAGCTGAATGTACTGCTCCTTTCCATTCCAACCTTTACGAGCTACTTTACGTCCTTTCTTTAATTGCTTAATAGCTTCACCGAAAGAAAAAGTTGCTTCACCACCAAGTGCCGGACAGTTCGTGCTATCCGCAAAAATCCATTCATCGGAGCAAATATTGGTAAATGTGTAATCCACACACTCGGTGCTACGGACATCAATGTCCTTACCATCTTTTGTATGCATCAGAATTGACTGTGCCGGAATGCACCAGAACCAATACCCAGCCCATGACGGAAGCTTCACCTTTGCCCCATGTTTCATTGCTTCAAATGCTTCTTTAAATGTCATCGTTCATTTCTCCTTTCATTTTGCTACTTTTACCATGCATCTAACTTCTTCACTTTCGTATTCTCGCTCCATTACTAGTTCATATTTTTCAACTTCGTAATGGACATTCCCTGTTATATTGTGCTTTTTCTTGTATTCATAAATGGCTCGATCTATAAAAGAGCTTATTTCTTCTCGGTTCTGCTTTTCTGCATTAGCATACAGCTCATCTCCGTGAAGTAACTTACTGCCACTTATTTTTGATTTCACATTGAATGCAAAAACAACTTCCGGTATATATATTTCTGAACATGTAATAACAGCATTTGTTCCCATATTTGTTTCAAATGGCTTGGCCAAAATATCAGAAGGCATTATTACACGTTTTTCAGGAAATCTTATCTTGAATACCACATACTGAGTAATACCAGTTATTATCGTTCTCTTTTCTTCCTTGTACACATCAGGATGAAGAAATTTTAATATTGGCAGTATCATTTCGCAATCGCTCTCCTTGATCGAAATCGGAACGGGAGGTATCGAACCTCCGACACGCTGGATGTAAGCCAGTTGCTCTACCACTGAGCTACGTTCCGTTAGCAGGTGGACAGTAATCAAACCACCTCTGCTACGGTTCTTTAGACAGTACGAAGAAAATAATAAACACTGTGACTATCGTGCAAAAATGTGAATATTAAATCTTTGACGGAACTCCGCAGCTAAAATCCGTCTGTTACATTTTTTCAAACATAATTAGGTCTTCACCTTATTCAATCATGGTAAAAGTCATCTTCTGCCACTGTGATGATAGGTCTGAGC
>OFMA01000094.1_pt1 | contig 63451 bp, 53 predicted proteins | sample 1541011 | NCBI WGS metagenome assembly OFMA01 (sample SAMN04209225, study PRJEB22552) | human gut metagenome | biome: gut; material: feces | host: Homo sapiens | place: USA: Oklahoma
CGACATCAGGCAGGCCACGTTGCCAAAGGGGCTGACCTGCTTGCAGGTCTTGAAGGTCCAGTCGCCTGCGGGCACATCGGCGCGGATGCCGCCGCCGTTCATGATGGCCACATCACAGTGCAGCTTTTCCACCTCGTTGAAATAGGTGTAGATGCCGTCAGCCACAAAGTCGCCGAGGTTGGTCTCGGCAGAGCGGATGCGGCGCTTGCCGGTGGCGGGGTCAGAGATGTAGAAATCGCTGTCGCCCACAGCGATCTTCTCGCCCAGCATATCGTCCACGGTGTTCACCCAGCCAGTCTGCATGGCGGCGATGCCTGCGTCCATGCCATCGTGGGTGGGGATGAGCTTGGTGGTAATGGTGCCGTCCGCAGCGATGGTCATCTCGCCAACGTTGGCAAAGTAAGAACCGGTCTGGGTCAGGGTGACAGCCTTGCCGGAGGCATCCTGCACCTGCTTGTTCTCCATTACGGTATGGGAGTGGCCGTCGATAAAGGCGTCAAAGCCGCTGGTGTGGGCAATGACTTCCTCACTGGTCCACGGAGAGGAAGAGGGGTCTACGCCCAGATGGCCCAGACCGATGACCACATCTGCCAGAAGCTTTGCCTTATCAATGGCCTTCTGCACGGCATCGTAGAGCTTTTTGCCGTCCTCGCCGCCCTGAATATCGTAGATGTACTTGCGCTGTGCCTTATCCATAAAGTAGGCCGGGGTGGACTTGGTAAAGGTCTCGGGGGTGGTCACACCCACAAAGGCGATGCGTCTGCCGCCGCGCACGAACACCTTGACGGAGGGCAGCACACGCAGCGTAGTGCGCAGGTCTACCCAGTTACAGGACAGGTACGGGAAGTCCGCTTCCTTCATGATGGCCTTGGCACGGTCCATGCCGTAGTCAAACTCGTGGTTGCCGGGGGTGGCGACATCGTAACCGGCAGCGTTCATCAGCTTGATGATGGAGGCACCCTCGTCCATGGAGCCGTAGGCGGTGCCCTGCACATGGTCGCCTGCATCCACCAGCAGCACATCCTTGCCGGCGTTCTGATAGCTTTGCTTCAGGTCGGCAATGGCAGCGTAGGTCAGCTTGGGGCTCTGCTTGTCGATGTAGGTATGGACATCGTTGGTGTACAGGATGGTAACGTCAGACTTGTCACCATACCAGCAGGCCGATGCGGCAGGCGCACCGATGGCCATGGATGCAGCGGCAGCGGTCACACCAGCAGCCTTTAAAAAGCTGCGACGGGAAATAAGTTGTTTCACAGGAAAACGACCTCCTTTTATTTTTGGCGTATCGCATTTGGGTAGGCTCTTCCCTCCTACCCTTTCAATAGTTCTAGCATAGCACAGAACGCCGCCGCAAACAAGCCAAAATCATTCTTTTGGCACAAATTATTTTCACGTTCCGCTTTATTTTGACGCATATTGTACCATTTTTACACAAAAAAGACCTCCCCGTGCCCTGTCGCAGAGCAGCGGAGAGGTCTTTTTTAGGGGGGTGTTGACCCGTTGCCGGGTCTATCGGAGGAGAGGGAAATATCAGATGGCGTTATACTCCTTGAGGAACTTCTCAAGGTCGGTGCCCTCGATCTTCTTCAAGGCTTCCTTCAAAGCCAGACGCGGGATCAGCGGCAGATCCATGTCGGTGATCTTCTTGCCGTCGCGCAGCTTCACGGTGGCATCGATCAGGGCGCGTACATCGTAGGTGCTGCCCCAGACCTCGGGCACGCCGCGGTCGATGTTCAGCAGGGTGTACACGGCCTCCATACCGGTGCGCATGGAGTACTCGGTGGTGAAGATGGTATCGCGGGCAGTCTCGGCAAACTGACCGAGGAAGGCAAAGTTCACCGCGCCCTCGGGCACAACATCGGGGCGGTCGCCCATGGCGCGGGGCATGAAGAAGGCGTCGATATAGGGCATCATCACAGGCACGGTGTTGGCGCTGTGCTCTGCCAGTTCCGCGATCTGATCCTCGGGCACACCGATGTGGTACAGCCACTCCATGCAGATCTCGCGGCCGGTGCAGTCGCGCATGGGCTTCTTGACGTAATCGCCGGGCTTATCGCTGAACAGGCCGTACACCCAGACGCACAGCTGGTTCTTGGGCTGATCCTTGAACTGCTGCTGACGGTTCAGCGTCCAGCTGAGCAGCCAGCTGGAGTCCTTGACGGTGACGATGCCACCGGTGACGGTATGGCCGCTGAAGGGGTCGCGCTTGCAGATCTTGCGGATATACTGAGGGATCTTGTCGTCCAGCGTGGTGATGGTGGCGCTCTCCCAGTTGCTCAGTTCCGGCTCAGAGCAGAACTTCTCCGGGTGACCGAAGGAGGGATCCTGTGCGGCGATCTTCTTCCACAGATCCCAGCCGTTGCCGGGCTGGATGGTGGGATCAAAGCCGGTGGCCTTATCCTGTGCACCCACGGTGCAGCTTTCCACACAGCCGCCGTTGGTGATGAACAGCAGATCGTTCTCGGTCAGGTCGATGTTGGTGGTCTCGCCCGCGTGCTCCACGGTGACGGAGCTTGCCAGCTTGCGGCCCTTCTGGATGTCGAACTTCACATCCGTGACCTTGGTGTTGTAGTGGAACTGCACGCCAAAGCCTTCCAGATAGCGCACCATGGGCAGGATGATGGACTCGTACTGATTATAGCGGGTAAAGCGCAGGGCGGTAAAGTCCGGCAGACCGCCGATGTGGTGGATATAGCGCTTGAGGTACAGCTTCATCTCCAGAGCGCTGTGCCAGTTCTCGAAGGCGAACATGGTGCGCCAGTACATCCAGAAGTTGGAGTTGAGCACCTCGTCATCAAAGAAATCGGTGATCTTTTTATCCTGCAGCTGCTCGTCCGGGGTAAAGAACAGCTTCATGATCTCCATGGCACCCTTATCGGACAGGCCGAATTTGCCATCGGTGTGAGCATCCTCGCCGCGGTTGACGGTGGCACGGCACAGGGAGAAGTTGGGGTCCTCCTTGTTCAGCCAGTAATACTCGTCCAGCACACTGGCACCCTCGGTCTCCAGAGACGGGATGGAGTGCAGCATATCCCACATAACTTCGAAGTGGTTGTCCATCTCGCGGCCGCCGCGCATCACATAGCCGATATCGTACTTGTAGCCATCGCAGGCACCGCCGGCCAGTGCGTTCTTTTCAAACACATGGACGTGCTCGCCCTTCATCTGGCCGTCGCGCACCAGATAGCAGGCAGCGGTCAGCGCAGCCAGACCGGAGCCGATGATATAAGCGGATTTATGATCCACGCCCTCCGGCTTTTTGGGGTGTGCAAAAGCTTCATAATTGCCACTGGAATAGTACATAAAAAAGCCTCCCTGCTTCCATGCTTCCATATTTTCGTTTCACAGCCTTCATCGTGCTGTTCTCTATGGCAACAGTATACCCCGCAAATTGAACCGGAACAACAAACAAACTTTGCCCGGTGTATAGATTTTTTACATCCGCCCTTATTTGCTGGAATTGCGTACAAATTGTGACATAAAGCACAGCGCAAAATCATTTAAAACACTCCCTCAAAAGTGCAATACCGGGCAGCCCGCAGGCTGCCCGGCATTGCACTAATTTAAAATAATTTTCCGCTATTCATGCCCAGAGCATAGCGGCGGGCGTTCAAAATCGTCCTCGCGCAAAAAGAGAGCCGCCGCACAAGGTTCTGTGCAGCGGCTCTCCGGTGGATTTTAGTTCATCTCTTCCAGAGCTTTTTTCAGGTTCTTGGCGATCTGGTCCGGGCAGCTGGTGCTGCGGAAGCCGCACAGCGTGCCGTCCAGACGGGCAATGGCGTCCTCTGCCTTCATGCCGGTAAGCAGCTGGCAGATGCCCTTCAGGTTGCCGTTGCAGCCGCCGACGACCTCAATGGAAGCAATGGTGTGGTCATCGTTCAGCACAAAGTTGGTCTGCTTGGAGCAGGTACCCTTGTTCGGGAAGGAAAATTCCTTGCTCATAGTCTTTACGTCCTCTCTCTTTTACGTTTTTCGGCGATGGCGCGCAGCTGCGCTGCGGCTTCGTCTGGTGCGGTGCAGGTGCCGATGGGGTGGGGGTGCTTGTGGTTGCGGCCATGGAAGTCCGTGCCCGCAGTCGCCACAAGACCGTACTGTTTGCACAGGGCAAGGCACTCGGCGCTGTCCTCCGCACTGTTGCTGGGGTGGTACACCTCTATGCCGTCCACTGCGCCCTCTGCCGCCAGCTCGCGCAGCAGGGGCATACTTTTATACACCGTGGGGTGGGCAAACACCACCGCGCCGCCACTGGCTTTAGCGGTAGCCAGCACCTGCCGCACCGGCAGATACTCCGGCGAATGCAGCACGATGCCCCGGGGGTTCCACCCGAACAGCTTGTGGTAGGTCTCGCCGTAGATGCTGCCATCGGTCAGACCCAGCAGTTCCAGTGCCTGCATCAGCCCGCTTTTGAACAGCACCCCGCTGGCCTTTGTGGTCTCCCATGCAAGGTCGGTGGTAAACTGCGGGTACAGCTGTTCCAGCTCCTTTGCGCTCTGCAAAGCGCAGGCGTTGCGGCGCTCCTTCATGATGGCGCAATGCTCGCGCAGCGCCGGGCAGTCAATGTCCGGGTAGTAGCACAGCAGATGCACCCGGTGCTGCCGCTCAAAGTCGTAGCCGGTCAGCTCCACGGCGGGAATCAGCTCTACCCCGTCCTGCCCGGTGTGGGCATAGGCGTACTGGGCGCTGAGCAGGGTATCGTGGTCCGAAAGGGCGATGGCGTGCAGCCCGGTGCGGGCAGCGATGGACGCCAGCCGCTCGATGGGCACAGCACCGTCTGAGCAGGTGGAATGGATATGCAGGTCACAGGACATAGCGGGTTACTTCCTTAGTGCTTATAGAAATTGATCAGGCAGCCATCAGCCAGGATCTGGCGCTCGTCGGTGGTGAGCGGAGCCATGTACAGCTCAAACTCCTTGACGGTATCGCCCAGAACGTAGGCCTTGATGTTCTGCAGGTCGCCCTTGAGTACTTCCCGCACATTGGGGATGAGCACATAGTCCCCCAGACCAAAGGGGGTGGCACCTGCCAGCTGCAGGGGCAGCATGCCCCAGTTGATCAGGTTGGAGCGGTAACGCTTAGTAGCGTACTCGGTAACGATATTGGCACCGGCACCCAGCACACGCTGGCAGCTGGCGGCCTGCTCACGGGCAGAGCCGTCGCCGGGCTTGACCGCAAAGATGGTAGAAGCGATCTGGATATCGTTCCAGTTCAGCTGTTCGCAGCCGGGCACGGCGTTCACCTTTGCCAGCAGGGCAGCGTCCCCTGCACCGGCGCGGCGGGCGTTCTCTTCGGCCTGCACAGCCTTGGCGCGGCCCACATACTCCGGGTCCTTGCGGCTGAGGGTGAACTCGGCCAGACCCAGCGGATTGGAACGGTAAGAGGACGTCTCGCCGGAGGGGATCAGCTCATCGGTGGTGGTGACGGGGTCGGTGATATAAGAAGCCACCTTCAGCAGCAGGTTGTCGCCCAGCGGTGCGATCTCCGGCCAGTCCTTGATGTTGGGGCCAAATTTGAGCAGGGCATCGTAATCGCCCTTGCCAAAGCCCTGATAGACGCGGGTGTCGTAGCTGGAAGCATCGTACTGGTACTCCGGCACGGTGGGATCGTAATCAATGTCGGTGGCGGGGGTCAGGATGCCGCCGTTTGCGGTGGTGGCTGCAATGCTGCGGGCATCCATCAGTGCCACACCGGCCAGCTGGCCGCTGCCGGGCTTGGAGCCCTCGCGGCTGGGGAAGTTGCGGGTGGTGTGACGGATGGACAGTGCACCGTTGGCGGGCACATCGCCTGCGCCGAAGCAGGGGCCGCAGAAGGCGGTGCGGATGGTAGCGCCGCTGGCCATCAACTCGCCAATGACGCCGGTGCGCACCAGTTCCATCATGATGGGCTGACTGCCGGGGTAAACGCTCAAGGCGTAGTCGCCGCAGCCGCCGGTGTGACCCTTGAGGATGGAAGCAGCCTCGTAGATGCTGTCGTACAGACCGCCTGCGCAGCCTGCAATGACGCCCTGATCCACACGCAGCTTGCCGTTCTCGATCTTGCTGCACAGATCCAGCTGCACATCCTTGCGGCCGATCAGCTTCTGCACATCCTGCTCGCAGGCGTGGAGGATGTCCTCCAGATTTGCGTTCAGCTCCTCAATGGTAAAGGCGTTGGAGGGGTGCATGGGCAGGGCGATCATGGGACGGATGGCAGAAAGATCCACCTCCACCACGCCATCGTAGTAGGCAAGGTCAGCCGGTGCCAGCTTTTTGTAGTCCGCTGCACGGCCGTGCACTGCCAGAAAACGCCGGGTGACTTCATCGGTCTCCCAGATGGAGGACAGACAGGTGGTCTCGGTGGTCATGGCATCAATGGCGTTGCGGGTATCCTGCCGCAGGGAGGCAATGCCGGGGCCCACGAACTCCATAACCTTGTTTTTGACGTAGCCGCTCTTGAACAGCTTGCCCACAAGGGCAATGGCTACATCGTGGGGGCCGCAGCCCACCGGCAGACTGCCGGTCAGGTAGATGGCCACCACACCCGGGCGGGCAACATCATAGGTGCGGCCCAGCAGCTGCTTTGCCAGCTCGCCGCCGCCCTCGCCGATAGCCATGGTGCCCAGTGCGCCGTAGCGGGTGTGGGAGTCCGAGCCAAGGATCATTTTGCCGCAGCCGGCAAAGCGCTCGCGCATATACTGGTGGATGACTGCCATGTGCGGGGGCACAAAGATACCGCCGTACTTTTTGGCAGCGGACAGGCCAAAGCGGTGGTCGTCCTCGTTGATGGTGCCGCCCACAGCGCACAGGCTGTTGTGGCAGTTGGTAAGCACATAAGGAATGGGGAACTTTTCCAGCCCGGAAGCACGGGCGGTCTGGATGATGCCCACAAAGGTGATGTCATGGCTTGCCATGGCATCAAACTTGATCTTCAGGTTCTCGGCATCGCCGCTGGTGTTATGTGCCTGCATAATATTGTAGGCCATGGTACCGGTCTTAGCCGTGGCAACGGCAGCGGCATCAAAGCCCTTTGCTGCCAGTGCAGCGGGTGCATTGCCATCTGCGGGCACCCACTCTCCGCGCGCATAGTACGCACCGCCGGTGCTGCATTTGATCATATCCAACATCTCGATTCGCCTCTCTTTTTGTATTTTCCCGCCCGCCGCAATTGCGGGCATTGCCCCGGCAGTGCGGCTATTCATCCCGAAAACAGCCGTCCCCTTAGCCTTCACCCCTTGGGGGGAAGCCATTAAGCAAACCAGCTTTTCAAAGATTTGTAACCCCTGCCCTGTTACGGCAAAGCCGTATTTATTTGTTATTATAGCATGAAAGGGCGAAAAGAAAAAGCATTTTTTATGAACCCTTACTGCACCTTTGCGGCGGCTTCCTGCTGCTTTTCCTTTTGCAGTTTACGGAACACCACAAAATAGGCCGGAATCAGGAAGAAGCAGGCAAAGAGCCATGCCACCGGGCTTGCGATGCAGGCGGCAAAGTAGCCCCACAGCGGCACGAACCAGAAGCCCACCATGGCGCGGGCGATCATCTCGGCCACACCGGCAAACATGGCAAGGCCGGAGTGCCCCAGGCCCTGAATGGTGTAGCGGTAGATGATAAGCACTGCCAGCGGGATGTAGAACACACTGTTCCAGAAGATGAAGTCCTGCGCATTGGCCATAATGGCGGTCTCGCCTGCGTCCAGGAACAGGCCGATCAGGGGCTTGTCCAGCACGCGCAGGATGAGGAAGGAGGCCACGCTGTACACGCAGCCGATGCCCAGTGCGGTGTTCACGCCGCGGTTCACGCGGCCCAGATCCTTCGCGCCCATATTCTGGCTGGTGTAGGTGGTCATGGCGGTGCCGATGCTCTCCAGCGGCACGCTGAGGAACTGCGCAGCCTTGCCGCCGGCGGTCTGCGCGGCTACGATATCGCTGCCCAGACCGTTCACCGCGCCCTGCAGCACCACGCTGCCGATGGCAGTAATACTGCACTGCAGACCCATGGGGAGGCCCATGGCGCAAAGCTTTGCGCAGTGCGGAGCGCTGATGCGCCCTTCTTCCTTATTCCAGCGCAGTTCCGGGTAGTGGCGCATGATGTAAATAAGGCTGCCGATGCCTGCCACAGCCTGACTGAACACGGTGGCAAAAGCCGCGCCGAACACGCCCATGTTGAACAGGATGATGCAGGCAAGGTCCAGCCCGATGTTCAGCACGCTGGCCACCAGCAGGAAATACAGCGGGCGCTTGCTGTCGCCCAGTGCACGCATCAGGGCGCTGGTCACATTATAAAGCAGCGTGAAGGGGATGCCTGCAAAAATGGTGCGGATATAGATATCCGCAAGGTCGATGATATCGGCCGGGGTGTTCGTCCACACCAGCACAAGATGGGTCATTGCCACCGTAACGATGGTAAGCACCGTGGCAAAAGCGATGGACAGCCACACGGTATTGGCGGTGTAGCGGCGCATCTCGTGGTGGTCGTGGGCACCGAAGGTCCATGAGATGGGGATGGAAAAGCCGCAGGCAATGCCGTTGACAAAGCCCAGCACCAGATAGTTCAGGCCACCCACGCTGCCTACCGCTGCCAGCGCTTCCACGCCCACGAACCGCCCGACGATGATGGTATCAGCCAGATTGTAGAACTGTTGGAACAGGCTGCCCAGCATCAGCGGCACAGCAAAGGCAAGCAGCAGCTTCAGCGGGCTGCCCTGCGTCATATCTTTGGTCATGGAAATATACCTCCTGCCCACACAAAAAAGATGGATGTTCGCATTTTTGCCGTGAAAAACGCCCTGCCGGAAAAGCGGCAGGACGTTGATAAAGATTCATGAATGGTATTATAGCGGAGCAGCGCCGGTTTTACAAGACTTGGTTTGCATCAACATTTCCATTTTTTTGCCCAAAGAATTGGTTATTTTGCTCATTCCGCGTAGTGTGCCAGAAACTGTTTGGTGCGCTGTTCGCGCGGGTGGTCGATCAGCTGCTTTGCAGGGCCTTCCTCCACCACCACACCGCCGTCTATAAACAGGATGCGGTCGGCCACATCCCGGGCAAAGTGCATCTCGTGGGTCACGATGATCATGGTGGTCTTGCGGTCGGCCAGCTCCCGCAGCACTCGCAGCACCTCGCCGGTCAGTTCCGGGTCAAGGGCGCTGGTGGGCTCGTCGAAGCAGAGGATGTCCGGGTGCAGCGCCAGCGCCCGAGCAATGGCCACCCGCTGCTGCTGCCCGCCGGAAAGCTGGTGCGGGTAGTGGTCTGCCCGCTCCGAAAGCCCCATCTGCGCCAGCAGTTCCCGCGCCTGCTGTTCCAGCTGGGCGTGCACCGCCTTTTTGTTGGCGCGGTAGTCCGGACGTTCCTTTGCCAGCAGCTCCCCTGCCAGCATCACGTTCTGCAAGGCGGTATACTGCGGGAAAAGGTTAAAGTTCTGGAACACCAGCCCGAAGTGCAGCCGCTTTTTGCGGATCTCGCTTTCCCGCTGGGTGGCGGGGTCGGCGGCGTCCCACATGGTCTCGCCGTTCACCCGGATGCAGCCGGTGTCCGGCCGTTCCAGAAAGTTCAGGCAGCGCAGCAGGGTGGTTTTGCCGGAGCCGGACGAGCCGATGATGGCCAGCGCCTCGCCCTGCTCTAAGGTAAGAGAAATATCCTTTAAGACCTTTGTATCTCCGAAATTTTTGCCAATGCCGGAGGCTTCCAGTAATGCCATATTCTTAAAAACCTCCTCAGCAGCGGAAATAATCCAGCTTCTTTTCAGCCCAGTTGAACAACAGGGTGAGCGCGCCTACGAACACAAGGAAGAACAGCGCCGTGGAGAACAGCGGCCAGATCAAGCCCTTTGCGCTGTACTCCTTGGCCATCATGATGATCTCCTTGTTGGCGATGGTGTTCGCCAGTGAGGTGTCCTTGACAAGGGTGATGATCTCGTTGCCCATGGGCGGCAGGATGCGCTTGACCACCTGCAAAAGGGTGACCTTAAAAAAGATCTGCGTGCGGGTCATGCCCAGCACCTGCCCGGCTTCGGTCTGCCCTTTGGGCACGGCCTCGATGCCGCCGCAGTAGATCTCGGAAAAATAGCAGGCGTAGTTGATGGCAAAGGCCACCACCGCCGCCACCATGCGCCCGCCGGAGCCGGAGGGCCACGGGTTATTCATGCCCAGCAGACCGGGGCCCAGATAAATGACGATGATCTGCAGCATCAGCGGCGTACCACGGATGACCCAGACAAAAGTCTTTACCGCACCGGAAAGCAGCCTGCACCGGCTCATGGAACCAAAGGCCACCACCAGCCCCAGCGGCAGCGCAAACAGCAGCGTAAGGGCAAACAGCTCACAGTTGAGCAGGAACGCGCCGGAAAGGCGCCCAAGGATCACAGACACAAAAACACACCCATCTATCGTTTTGTTTTACGCCCGGCTCAGTCGGCCAGCGCCAGCTCGTACTTCTCGGCCAGTGCCTGCATGGTGCCGTCAGCCTTCAACTCGTCAAAGGCGGCGTCCACAGCGGCGGCGGCATCACTGCCCTTGCGGAAGGCCACGCCGTATTCCTCGGCATTCAGTTCGTCCACGATCTTCAGACCGGCGTAGTCGGTGCCTTCACCGATCATGGCGTTGGCAAGGGTCAGGTCCAGCACAGCGGCATCTGCCGTACCGGCAGCCACTTCCATCAGGCAGTCGGTCTGCACGCTCTTGGAAACATAATCGGCCTTGGCGAGGTTTTCATCGCCCTGAATGGCGGCTTCACCGGCAGAACCGGCCTCGGCCACCACGGTCTTACCGGCAAGGTCGGCGGTGGAGGTGTAGGCGGTGCCCTCCTTGACCACCACGACCTGTGCGTTCTTGGCGTAAGCCTTGGTGGTGGCGGTGTTGGCCATGATATCCTCGGTCAGGGTCATGCCGTTCCAGATGCAGTCGATGCTCTTGGCGTCCAGCTCCACCACCTTGGTGTCCCAGTTGATCTCCACGAACTCCGGCTCTACGCCCAGCTTTGCGCACACAACAGTGGCAAGCTCGGTATCAAAGCCGGTAAAGTTGCCATCGGCATCGGTGTAGTTCATGGGCTCGTACACGGTGTAGCCGATGACCATTTTGCCCTTGCCCTTGATGTAATCCAGATCGCTGCCCGCTGCGGCAGAAGCCGAACCGGCTGCGCTGCCGGAAGCAGATGCCGCAGCAGAGGTGGATGCACTGCCGCCACAGGCTGCAAGGCTCAATGCCAGAGCACCGGCCAGAAATGCACTTGCAATACGCTTGAGTTTCATATCTTTTTCCTCCCATGGGGGACGTTCTGCGTCCCGCTTCCCTCTCGATTTACCATTTTACCATGCTAAAGTGGTAAACTGTGGTTATAGAATAGCGCGTTTGCCGCCGTTTTGCAAGAGGAAACCTTTATTTTTTGCACAATGCACTGCTTTGCCCCGCCTGTAAGCCCGCTTTTTGTGGGAAAGTGTACATACCCCTTCTGGCTTTGCGCCTGAGGGGGTATCCATAAAAAATCCCCCTGCACTTTTTGTGCAGAGGGACATCCTGTTTTTATGATTACTGCTCCGCCATAGCCTTCAGCGCCGCCTTTTGCAGGTCGGTGACTGAGATGGTGCACAGCGCCTTCAGGTCGGCGTCTGTGCCGTCTGCGGAAAGTTTGCCGATCTCCACGGCATTTTTGCCCTTCAGGTAGCCGCACCAGCCTGCGCTGTGCTCGTACCATTCCTTGCCTAACGCGCTTGCGCTGCGCATTCCGTAACGGTCGCCCAGCTCGTTTTTGGTGTACACCGGCTCCCGCGGGGCAGACACAGTACCATCCGCGCTGACGGTCAGCTCCGGCTCGGTCATATCGCCGATGGCGCTGGTCACCCGGGCGTTCTCGTCCATGGTCACCACCGCCAGCGTGATCTTAGCCTGCACCTGTGCGTCCTTGTCGTCTGTGCCCATAAGCCCCTGCGGCATTTCTGCCACTTCTACGCCCAGTTTGACCGTATCGCCTCGGGCAGCGCCCAGCACCTGCGCATTCTCGCAGGCGCGGACGACAGCATCCCGGTAACGGTCCACCGCGATGGTGCAGCCGGAGAGAAGGTCTGCATCTGTTGGCTTGCCGTCCGCATCCGTTTTCAGCTTCTTCACTTCGTCCGGAGTCTTGCCCTCAAGCCAACTGCCAAAGGCATCTGCCTGCTCTGCCCAGCCCTTTTTCATGCCGGACACCTCTGCCAGTGGGTAGTCCTTGCCCTTCTGGCGCTTGGTGCGGGTGTCGGTGGGGGTGGTCACTTTGCCGGTGCTGTCCGCACTGACTGAAAGCTCCAGCTCGTCCAGTGTCACTCCGGCCAGCTTGCCGTCTGCATCCAGCAGCACGGCAGCCGCTACGGTGTGGATGTTGCCCGCACGGTCTGTGCCGGTCGTCTCGGTCAGGACCCCCAGCCCGGTGCGCCACGCCGCGCTTTGCGCTGCACTGCTGCCCACAGAGGTGCTGCCGCTCACAGAACCGGAGCTGCTGCCGGAGTTTCCCCCGCCACAGCCGGTCAATGTCAGTGCTGCCGCCAGCGTGCAGCACAAAAACCAACGCGATGCCTGTTTCATATCGTCACATACGCTCCCTTTCCGTGCCTGCATTGCAGACGCAGGCTTTGGAGCTAGTGTGCCCCGCCGCGCGGGTTTTATGAGCAGATGTTTACATCAGCGGGCTTAACAGCCGCAGCACGCTGTCCAGCACCGTACCCACCAGACCGGTACGGCAGTCCGCGCACTGCACCTCCCGGCACTGGTACAGGGTGCGGCGCACATCGTCCCGCAGGGTCAGCACCTGGCTGTTTTGCAGCAGCAGCACCCCGCACTCGAAGTGCAGAAACATACTGCGGTAGTCCATATTGATGCTGCCCACCATCGCCGCGCGGTCATCGCTGACGCAGCACTTGGCGTGGAGAAAGCCCGGGGTATACTCGTAGATGCGCACCCCCGCCCGCAGCAGGGGCAGATAGTACGAGCGGCTCAGCCGGAACACCAGCTTTTTGTCCGGGATGCCCGGCAGCACCAGCCGCACATCCACCCCGCGCTTGGCGGCGTTGCGCAGCGCGTCCAGCATCTCCTCGCCGATGGCAAGGTAGGGCGTATAAAAATAAACGTACTGCTGTGATTGTGCCAGAATGTCCAGATAGACCGTTTCTGCCACCGGCTCTTCGTCCAGCGGGCTGTCTGCGTAGGGCTGTACTACTCCATCGCTGGCGGGCAGCACCGCAAGCTGCGGACGGAAGGTGCTGTAATCCTGCTCAAAGGGCCGGAAGGCATTCCAGAAATCCAGAAACATTACGGTAAAGTTCCACACCGCAGCGCCCTCGATGCGCAGACCCGCGTCCTTCCAGTAGCCGAAGCGGGTGATCGCGTTGATATATTCATCGGCCAGATTGATGCCGCCGGTGTAGGCTACTTTGCCGTCTATCACCACGATCTTGCGGTGGTCGCGGTGGTTCATCACCAGCGAGAGCAGCGGCACCACCGGGTTAAAGGGAATGCAGCGGATATGCGCCCGCTCCATGCGCACCACAAAGTCCTTGGGCAGACCCAGCAGGCTGCCGAAGTCATCGTAGATCAGCCGCACGTCCACCCCCTGCGCCGCTTTGCGCCGCAGAACATCCTCTACGCCCTGCCACATCTTGCCCTGACTGATGATAAAAAACTCCAGAAAGATGCTCTTTTCCGCCTTTTCAAGGTCGGCCAGCAGTGCCGGGTACATGGCCTCACCGCAGGAAAAATACCGGGCGGTGGTGTTCTTCCATGCGGGATAGCAGCCGTACTGGGTCAGGTAGCGGCTCACGCCCCGGTTTTCATCGCACAGCCCGGCGGTCTGTCCGGGCTGCTGAGCGCGGTCTGCCCGGTGCGCCTGCTCCACCGCCTGCATTTTGCTGCGCAGACGGCGGGAGGGCCGCTTGTTGCCAAAGGCCAGATACAGTGCCCCGCCCAGCAGCGGCAACAGCCCGATGAGGGCGATCCAACCCACCTTATAGGCGCTGTTTTCATCCTTGCGCACCAGATACAGAATGATCAGCAGGCTTAACCCGTTGAGCACCCCGGTGACCCACACCCGCGCCGTGCCGGTGGTGAGGGCGAAAAACACCCACGCCAGCCATGCAAGCTGCAGCGCCACCAGCACCACCGTAACCGTGATGCGGTTGAGGATGCGGTTGAAAAATTTGACGATCGGCAATCGGAACAGCATACCATCTCCCCTTTCCGTGTTAAGGTGTATCTGAAAACAAAGAAAATGACGAATATTTCGCAAGCACAAGCGGGATTTAAGGCAAATAGCCGCAGGAAGCCTTTGTGGATTTCAAGACTGTTTCACGCAAAATCCAGCTGTGTTTGTAGAAATAGACTAAATTTTCGACTTTTCAGATACACCCTAGCTTACCTCTATAATACGGTTAAGTATAACGCGGTTTTTCCCCCTTTGCAAGCTTTTGGTGTCGGGTACACCGGCGTGCCGGCCGCCTTTATTCCTTATAAAAAAGTTCACCGGAGCGTCCGCAGATGCCCCGGTGAACCAAGATTCTATTATATATTTTCCGCTCAGACGGTGGGGGCTTCGTTGTCCTCGTAGCCCACCATCAGGCCGCCGTGCTCCGCGTAGTAGCTGCACAGCGCGCCGCAGCTGCCTACCTCCACCTTGGCCTCCGGGAACACCGCATGGACCATGTGCTTCAGCCGCTCCGCAGCGGCAGCATTGCAGCAGTGGTCGATGTGCACCCGGCCGTTGGTCAGGCCGTGCGCCTTCATTTCCAGCACCATGCGCTCCAGTGCGCCGTGCTCGCCGCGGGTCTTGCAAAGAACCTCCAGATCACCGGCATCGCTGGCCTGCCCGATGACCCGGATGCCCAGCATCCGCGCCACAGCAGCCACAGCCGGCTTCACGCGGCCATTGCGTGCAAGGTTTGCCAGAGACTCCAGTGCAAACAGCAGATGCGTGTGCTCATGGTACGCCCGGATCTCCTCACATACGGTATCAAAGGGCTTGCCTGCCTTGATCAGCGCCGCCAGACGCTCCACCAGCAGCCGGGACTCTGCACCGGTAGACAGGCTGTCCAGCACAAAGACCCGCGCGCCCTCGTGGCTCTGCTCGTACTCCTCGCCTGCCAGCAGTGCAGCGTTATAGGCACCGGACAGCGTACCGGTAATGGTTACAACATACACCTCGTCTGCGCCCTCGTAGGCGGTGAGCCAGTCCGAGATATTGGGGCAGGAGGTGCTGGTGCGTCCCTTATAGGTGCGCAGCATCTCGGCCAGCGCGGGAGCATCCACCTCTGCGGTGTCCACATACTCCTGCTCGTCGGTCAGGATCTTCAGCGGCACACAGGCAAACCCTACATCGGGGAGCTCGTACACATTTGCAGAGGAATCTACAACGATTTTGCTTTTCATATTTTTCTCCATTTTCAAGCGGCGCACGCCGCAGTCATTCCTTTGTCCGTGACCATCATAGCAGTTTTTCAAAACCCTGTCAACTGTTTTCTCAAATTCTTTTACAAAGTTTTCATTGCCGGTTGACCAATTTCCCAAAATGCGGTATACTATTTCACAGGCAGAAGTGCTTTTGCGGAAAGCAATTGCCCTGCCTTTGCACAAAAACAACGTTCCTGCTTGCAAAAAGTGCAGGAGCATGAACGGAACAAGATACTATGAAAGCTGAAACCAAACTCCGCGTTGCGGCGTGTGCTGCGGGCTTTGCCCTGCCCCGGTACAACGATCTCCCCTCGGTAGGGCTGTATCTGGACCAGACGGTGCAGTTCGTCAACGGCTACTTCCGCAGCTTCTGCGGGGTAGAACTGACCCCGTCCATGGTAAGCAATTATGTCAAAAAAGGGGTGGTGGATCACCCCATCCGCAAAAAATACACCCGGGATCAGATCGCATCCCTGATGTACATTGCAGTCTCCAAGACCGTGCTCTCGATCGAAAACATCGACACTCTGTTCAAAATGCAGCGGGAGCACTGCTCCGCCGGGACAGCCTACGATATCTTCTGCGAGGAGTTAGAGACTAGTCTTTCCGTGGTGTTCGGCGGCAAGACAGCCCAGCCGGAGGCCACGCTCAACGACGAGCGTCTGCTGCTGCGCAGCACCATTTTTGCTGCGGTCAACAAAATATATCTGGACTGCTGCTTCGATGCCTTGCGGCAGGAGCAGGCTCTGTGGTCGGATATCCTGCCGGATCTGGCGTAACAGAATAGCAGATATAGCAAAAGCCACCTGAAAACGTAAGTTTTCAGGTGGCTTTTATGTTGGTGGAGGCGATGGGAGTCGAACCCATGTCCGAAAAGAGCTCAGTGTAGGTATCTCCGGGTGCAGGCGATCTACAACATTCCCGCCGCGCCACGCCGATCGTCAGGCTAGCGCTTTGGTAGCTTCATGAGTTCCTGCCGGTCCGCAAAGCTTAGGTCCGTTCAGGTGCTGTGTCTAAAGGACGCCCCGGCCCCACACGACACAAGAGTGGGCGGAACGCGCAGCACTCAGGCTGCGAGCAACTGATAATTATTGTTGTCAGTTAATTTTTTTGGAGGAGTTATAGAGCAGTTCCCCCGCTGCTACCCGCTGCCCAGACCTTGCTCCCCCCGTCGAAACCTTTACGCCCCCCTATAAAGCACATCTTGCGATGTGCGGAAAGCTTGGTTTTCTGCGGTGAGCCGCAGTCTGCAATTGGAATGCTTAATAATACTTGCCGTTGGACTTCACAGCCCGGTCAATGGAGCGCTTTGCATCGCGCTGGGCGGCATCGGCACGCTTGTCGTACAGCTTTTTGCCCTTGCACAAGCCTACTTCCATTTTTACGCGGCCATGCTTGAAATAAAGCGAGAGCGGCACCAGCGTATAGCCCTGCAGCTTGCACTGCTGGTGCAGACGCCGAATCTCACTTTTGTGCGCCAGAAGCCGCCGGACGCGCATGGGATCCTGATTGAACAGATTGCCGTGGTCGTAGGGGCTGATGTGCATCCCCTTTACCAGAAGCTCGCCATTTTCAATATCTACCCAGCTGTCCTTCAGGTTGACCCCGCCGGCCCGCAGGCTTTTCACCTCGGTGCCTTTGAGCTCCACACCGGTCTCCAGCGCTTCCAGAACAAAATACTCGTGGCGCGCTTCGCGGTTGGTGGCGATGCTCTTGGTCGCCGGGCGCTCCTTTGTGGGTGCCATGCTGCGCGCCTCCTTTCTCCGTTCCGTTTGTTGTTTCAGTATACCATTTTTTCAGGGTAATGCAAGGGCTGTTTCTGACAGAATTGTAAATTTTTACACACTCACAGCTCTCCCCGGCCGGAAAGTGCCCGGTACAGGGTGGTCTCGTCCGCGTATTCCAGGCTGGCGCCCACCGGCAGACCGGAGGCCAGCCGGGTGACCCGGATGCCCAGCGGCTTGATGAGCTTTGCCAGATACATGGCGGTAGCCTCGCCCTCCACGGTGGGGTTCATGGCCATGATGACCTCCTTCACCGTGTCGTCCTTCAGCCGCGCCAGCAGCTCCTTGACGGTCAGCTGCTCTGCGCCCACACCGGCCAGCGGGTCCAGCAGACCATGCAGCACATGGTACAGGCCGTTATACTCCCGGGTGCGCTCAAAAGCCTGCACGTCCCGGGGCTTTTCCACCACGCAGATCACCGAGGTGTCCCGCTTGGCGCTGGCGCACACCGGGCACAGGTCAGCGTCCGTAAAGTTCTGGCAGATGCGGCACCGATGCAGCCGGGTGTGCGCACCGCGGATGGCGTCCGCCAGCGCCGCAGCGTCCTTATCCGACATACTCAGTACCTGATAGGCCATGCGGGTAGCGCCCTTGCGGCCCACGCCCTGAAACTTGCCGAACTCCTCGATCAGCTTTTCCAGCGGTGCGGCAGTGTAGTCCATGGTATCTCCCCTTCCCGGCTCAGAGACCCGGAATGTTCAGGCCGCCGGTCAGCTTGCCCATCTCGGCCTCGGCGGTCTCATCCACCTGCTTCACGGTGGCGTTGATGGCAGCAGCCACCATGTCTTCCAGCATCTCGATGTCATCCGGGTCCACGGCCTCGGGCTTGATGGTGATGGACAGCACCTCGTGCTTGCCGTTCATCTTCACGGTCACCATCTCACCGGCGGCGCTGCCGGTGTACTCGGCGGCTTCCAGCTCGGCCTGCTTGCTCTTCATGTCCTCCTGCATCTTCTGAGCCTGACGCATCAGGGCATTCATATCGGGGCGGCCGTAGCCTGCGGGCATTCTTGCTTTCATAATGGTATTCTCCTTTATTATAAACAATTTTTATCGCTTTTTGCGGGCGGTATCCTCAATGCTGACCTCTAACCCCAGCTTTTCCAGCGCCAGAAGGGACTGCTCCGCGTTGGAGGCGGTCTTTCCGGCCGTTTTGGGCTCGTAGGGGCCGATGGGCACCGGCACGCCGGATACCTCGGCGATCAGCTTTTTGATCAGCTTCTGACTGTCCTTGTTCACCCGGATAAAATCCCGGAAAGTCTTGCCGCCGTCGATCAGCACGCGGGTACCGTCAAAGTAAGCCTTGGACTTGCGCAGATACATATACAGCATGGGGTCGATGCCTTCCAGCTTCTGCACGATCTGTCCCCAGTACGGGAAGGGGTTCGTGCCCTGCTGCGCCACGCTGCGGGGCTTGGTCAGCACCGGGTCGGCAGGGTGCTCCTGCACCGGGGCAGGCGATTTCTCTGCTGCCGGGGCAGGCTGCGCAGGCTCTGCAGGGGCGGGCTGCTCTGGCTGACTGACCGGCTCCGGCTCCTCCGGCGGCGGTGCCTGCGGGGCAGGCTCGTCCCACGGCAGGGCGGCGTCGCTCTGCTGTACCGGCGGTTCCTCTGGCATGGGCGGCAGCTCCTCCGCAGGGGCGGGCGGTGCTTCCTGCGCGGCAGGCTGCGGAGGGGTCTGCTGCACAGCAGGGGCAGGCTCTTCTACTACTGCCGGGGTCTGGGGTGCGGCAGCTGCGGGGGCAGATTGCACCGGGGCGCTGGCAAAGGGCTGCACCGCTGCCGCAAAGGGGCGGGGTGCTTCCGGCTGTGCCGCGCGGGCGGGGGCTGCCTGTACCGTTACCGTCTGCATCTGCTGGGGCGGCTCGGACAGGCTGAACAGTGCCAGTTCCAGCTCGATGCGCTGGTCGCTGCCACGGGTCATGTGTTCCAGCGCCGTACCTAACGTGCGGATGGCGCGGATGGCTTCCCGCTGCCCCATCTCCGGGCCTTTTTGCAGGTACAGCGCCTCTTCCTCCGGCGAAACACCGGACAGCAGCGCCTGCCCGCCGGGCAGCGCCGCCAGCATCAGGGCGCGGTAGTGGGCGATCAGTTCCTCAGTTAGACGTTTTACGTCCACCGACTGCTGCCGCAGCTGCGCCAGCTGTGCCAGCGCGGCGGCGGCGTCCTGCGCTTCCAAGGCGTCAGAAATATGGAACAGGTAGCTGCGGTCGGTCACACCCGCCATGCGGCGCACCACGTCTGCGTCGATCTTTGCAGTGACACCGGCGCAGGTGTCCAGAATGGACAGCGCATCGCGCAGCGCACCATCGGCCAGACGGGCGATCAGTTCCGCGCCGTCGGAGGTCAGCTCCAGCTTTTCTTCCCCGGCGATATACTCCACCCGCCGGGCGATATCCTCCGGCCCGATGCGGGTAAAATCGTACCGCTGGCAGCGGGAGAGGATGGTGGCGGGCACTTTCTGGATCTCGGTGGTCGCCAGAATGAAGATGACATGTGCGGGCGGCTCTTCCAGCGTTTTCAGCAGCGCATTAAAGGCCGCTGTGGACAGCATGTGCACCTCGTCGATGATATACACCTTATACTGGCAGGCGCTGGGGGTGTAGGCGGTCTCGTCCCGCAGGTCGCGGATATCATCCACGCCGTTGTTGGAGGCTGCGTCCATCTCCACCACGTCCAGCAGGCTGCCGTTGTCGATGCCTTTGCAGATCTCGCACTCCCCACAGGGGTCGCCACCCTCCGGGTGCAGACAGTTGACCGCCTTTGCAAAAATTTTGGCGCAGGTGGTCTTGCCGGTGCCGCGCACGCCGGTAAACAGATACGCATGGCCCACGCGCCCTGCGGTGATCTGGTTTTTCAGGGCGGTCACGATAGCACGCTGACCCACCACGTCCTCAAACCGCTGGGGTCTCCATTTGCGGTAAAGTGCACGATACATGGCGATCTCTCCCCTTTCCCGGCCTTTGCGGCAAAAATAAAAGGACAGCGCTCGACGGGGTTTTGTCCCCGCCTTGCGTAACTCGGCATACGGATGCAGGCTTACTGAAACGCACGAACGCACTGCTTAAGGCTGCTTGGTTCCCCACCTGACCTGGTTCACAGCGAGCCCATCGTACAGGACCCGCATCCGTATGCCGAACCACGCAGCAGGCGCTGTCCGACACATCCTTGTGGATGCTAAGATATTGTACCATAAACCCCGCCGGATTGCAAGAGGGGGCAAAACAAAAAGGAGAAGCCCGAAGGCTTCTCCTCGTTTGTGCTAAAACTGTTTAGGACTGGCAAGCGGTGATCAGGCTCATCTTGTACACCTCGTCTGCGTTGCAGCCGCGGGACAGATCGTTGATGGGTGCGTTCAGGCCCTGCAGGATGGGGCCGTAGGCAGCGTAGCCGCCCAGACGCTGTGCGATCTTATAGCCGATGTTGCCGGCCTCGATGCAGGGGAAGATGAAGGTGTTGGCCTGACCAGCCACCTTGCTGCCCTTGCACTTGACCTGTGCCACCTCGGGAGCAACGGCTGCGTCAAACTGCAGCTCGCCGTCCACAGCCAACTCGGGATCCATCTCCTGAGCCTTGATGGTAGCATCGTGGCTCAGTGCCACGGTGCCGCCCTTGCCGGAGCCCTTGGTGGAGAAGCTCAGCACAGCCACCTTCGGGTCGATGCCGAACAGCTTTGCAGTGCGGGCAGTCTCCACAGCCACCTCTGCCAGCTTGGAAGCGGCAGACACCTTGACCTCGCCGGTAGCCTTATCGACGGTATCGGTGTAATCAATGTTGACAGCGCAGTCGCCCATGGCAATGCGCTTCAGACCCTCTTCGCCGCAGTCGCGGTCCAGAATAAAGCAGGAGCTCACCAGATGTGCGCCCTTCTTGGTCTTGACCAGCTGCAGAGCGGGACGGATGGTGTCGGCGGTGGAGTAGGTAGCGCCGCCCAGCAGGCAGTCAGCCTTGCCCATCTTCACCAGCATGGTGCCGAAGTAGTTGGACTTCTTCAGCAGTGCGGTGCACTCCTCAGCGGACTGCTTGCCCTTGCGCAGCTCCACCATGGTGCTGACCATCTCATCGAAACCGGCGTAGTTCTCCGGGTCGATGATCTCGGCAGCGGAAATATCAAAGTTACCGGCGGCGGCAGCAGCCTTGCACTCTGCCTCGTTGCCCACCATAACGACCTTCAGCACGCCCTCGGCCAGCAGCTTGCTTGCGGCCTCCAGAATGCGGGGGTCATTGCCCTCGGTGAACACGATCGTCTTGGGATTTGCCTTCAGCTGTGCTACCAGCGGTGCAAACATATCAGCCATTGTGATTACCTCCGAAAATGCTTTCCAAAATTTGCTTCCTCTGTCTGTTGGACACAAGGATGCCTTTCTTCTTTATTCTAGCACAGACGGCAAAAAGTTCAAGACAAAATTGTGTTTTTGTGCTATATTTTAGGGGAGAAAGCCTTGTTTTATTTGTGAATAAAATATCATACTGGTTTTAAAGGAGATGTTCTCCATGGATATGGATACTTTAAAGGCCGAATGCCTTGCCTGCACCCGGTGCGAGCTGTGCGCCACCCGGACGAACGTAGTGTTCGGGCAGGGCGTGCCGGACGCCGAGGTGCTGTTTGTGGGCGAGGGCCCCGGCCAGAGCGAGGACGAGCAGGGTCTGCCCTTTGTGGGGCGCAGCGGGCAACTGCTGGACAAATACCTGTTTGCCATCGACCTTGACCGCAGCAAAAACTGCTATATTGCCAACATCGTCAAGTGCCGCCCGCCCCAGAACCGCGACCCGCTGCCCGCCGAGAGCGAAGCCTGTATGCCGTGGCTGCGGGAGCAGTTCCGGCTGATCCAGCCCAAGATCGTGGTCTGCCTTGGGCGCATTGCCGCCCAGCGGATGATCCGGCAGGATTTTTCTGTTACCCGGGAGCACGGGCAGATCATCAATAAAGGCGGTATTTTGTTCATGGGCACTTTCCACCCCGCCGCCCTGCTGCGCCAGCCCCAGAATAAGCCCGAAGCCTTTGCGGACTTTACCGTGCTGCGGGACACCATTGCCGCCGTGTGCAAGCATACCTATCATAAATAAGGACAGGAACCAACCGCGCCGCTTTTGCATACTGTAAAGCAAAAGCGAGGTGTTTTTGTATGGAAAGTTCCGTGCATCCTTCTGTGGATTTCTTTCTGGGCGCTACAACGCCCGCCGGGTTCAAGGGCTACTTTGCGCCGCTGCGCCGGGAGCCCGGGATGCAGCTGGTGCTGCTCAAAAGCGGGCCGGGCTGCGGCAAGTCTACTTTGATGAAGCGTCTGGCGCGCGCCGCACAGGAGAAAGACGAGCCCATCCAGCGCATCCACTGCGCCAGCGACCCCGACAGTCTGGACGGGGTGGTATTCCTGCGGCAGAAACGCGCCATCATCGACGCCACCGCACCCCATGTGGTGGAGCCGGAAGCCCCCGGCGCAGACGAGCGGGTGCTGAGTTTGTACCACACCATCGACGCCGATGCCCTGCACTCCCACAAGGACGAGGTGACCGCCCTGTTTGCCCGAAACCAGCTGCTGCGCAGCCGGGCGGCGCGGTATGTGGCCTCGGCGGGCAGCCTGCTGCTGGACAGCCGCCGCGCCGAAGCCTGCAGTGCAAACTTTGAAAAAGTGCGCCGCTACGTCAAGCGGCTGTGCACCCGCCTGTTGCCCCGCACCGAGGAGATGGGCTCTGAAGAGCTGCGGCTGCTCTCTGCCATCACGCCCAAGGGCGAGGTGTTCTATCAGGGCACGGTGCAGGCACTGGCCGACCGGTGCATCCTTTTCCGGGATGACTACGGGGCAGTCTCCCGCCTGCTGCTGGAGCTCATCCGCGCCGAGACGCTGGCGCGGGGCTACCACATCATCACCTGCCCCTGCGCCATGCACCCGGAGGACAAGATCGACCACATTATCATCCCCTCCCTGCGGCTGGCATTTTTGACCGACAACCGCTGGCATCCGGTGCGGCTGTCTGCCGCGCAGACCGTGCGGTGCAGCCGTTTTGTGGACAGGGAGAACCTTTCCGCCTGCCGCGCACGGCTGCGCTTCAACGAGCGCGCCGCCGCCGAATTGCTGGAACAGGCCTGTGCCCTGATGGCGCAGGCAAAAAGCTGCCACGATGAATTGGAGACCTACTACCGCACCGCCGTGGACTTTGCACAGGTGGATGCCGCAGCCGCTCAGTGCATGGAACTGTTCGGGGTAGGATAACGTAAAAACCAACGGAGGTGAAATGCCTTGGCAAGCATCCATCTGCCCATCCGGCAGCTGGTGGAGTTTTTGCTGCGCACCGGCAGCATCGACAGCCGCTTTACCGGCTTTGACCGCGCCAACGAGGGTGCACGCATCCACCGCAGGCTGCAAAAAGCCGCCGGGGAGGGTTATCAGGCTGAGATGTTCCTCAGCGCGGAGCGGGAAGCCTGCGGCATCGCCTTTACGCTGGAAGGCAGGGCAGACGGCATTTTCACCGACGAAAACGGCACTGTGACCATTGACGAGATCAAGACCACCACTGTTCCCTACGAGGAGATCACCGAGGAGCTGAACCCCTGCCACTGGGCGCAGGGCATGGTATATGCCGCCATTTTCAGCAGCCAGCAGGGACTGGATGCGCTTGCCGTGCGGCTGACCTATTATCAGGTCGATACCGATCAGATTCAGCGCTTTACCCGGCAGTTCACCCGGCAGCAATTGGAACAGTTTTTGCAGCAACTTTTAACGCAGTACGCCCCGTGGGCGCAGCAGCAGCTGGACTGGGACACCCGGCGCAGCCAGAGCCTTGCGGCGCTGCAATTCCCCTTTGCGGAGTACCGTCCCGGGCAGCGGGCGCTGGCGGGTGAAGTGTACCGCGCCTGCCGCGCCGGGAAAAGCGCCGACCGCAAGGGCGGCACCCGCGTTTTTTGTCAGGCACCTACCGGCATCGGCAAGACCATGAGCGCTCTCTTCCCTGCCCTGAAAGCCATGGGCGAGGGCTGCGGCGCAAAACTATTCTACCTGACCGCCCGCAACACCACCCAAGCCGCCGCCGAGGACGCGGTGGCGCGGCTGCGTACCGCCCAGCCCGGTCTTGCCCTGCGCAGCGTGACCCTGACCGCCAAGGAAAAGTCTTGTCTGCACCCGGACGCCGAAGGGCACCCCGCCTGCCTGCCGGAAGTATGCCCCTTTGCCAACGGCTATTACGACCGCCGCAAGGACGCGCTGGTGGCTCTGCTGGACGGCAGCGGCAGTTTCAGCCGCGCCGCGCTGGCGGACACCGCCCGGCAGTTCTCAGTGTGTCCTTTTGAGCTGGGGCTGGACTTGAGCGAGTGGTGCGATGTGGTCATCGGAGACTACAACTATCTGTTTGACCCTGTGGTGCACCTCAAGCGCTTTTTCGATGCCGCCGGGGACTGGCTATTCCTCATTGACGAGGCGCACAACCTGCCGGACAGAGCCCGCGCCATGTACTCGGCGCAGTTTGCCAAAAGCAGCCTGACCGAGGCAAAGCGGGCGCTGGGCAAGGGCAAAAGCAGCCTGAAAACCGCGCTGACCAAAGCAGACAAAGTCTTTCTGGCGGCGCGCAAGGCCTGCGCACAGGCTGCGCCCCGCACAGGCACAGAACCTGCCGGAGAGACAGAGCCTGCACAGGTGAGTCTTTTACCCACTGAAGCTGCCCCGGATTTTGCCCTGCCGCAGCCGCTGTACGCCCGGGACGGCACTGTGTTTTTGCAGCAGCTGCCCGCCGCTTTGCCCGCTGCCCTGCGGGCGGTGCACACCCCGTTACAAGACTGGCTGGAACAAAACCCCGAGGACCCCGCCCACGCCCAGCTGCTGGAGCTCTACTTTGCCTTGCAGGATATCGCCCGCGCCGCCGACCGGTACGACAGCCATTTTGTCACCCAGCTTACCGCCCGGGGCAGCGAGCTGGAGCTGCATCTGCTCTGCTTAGACCCCGCACCTTTTGTGGACGCCAGTCTGGCGGCAGGGCGCAGCGCGGCGCTGTTCAGTGCCACATTGACCCCGCCTGCCTTTTACCGCAGCGTACTGGGCTGCGCCGATGCCCGGGCGGTGGCGCTGCCCAGCCCCTTCCCGCCGGAAAATCTGGGGCTGTTCTGCCTGCCGGGCATCTCCACCCGCTACCGTCAGCGGGAAGCCAGTGTGCCCGCCGTAGTCGATGCGCTGGCGGCGCTGGCAAAGGGCAAGACCGGCAATTATCTGGCGTTTTTCCCCAGCTACGCCTATTTGCAGCAGGTGTACGAAGCCTTTGCCGCCCGCTGGCCGGACATCCCTACCCTTGTGCAGCAGCGCAGCTTGGACGATGCCGGGCGCGCGGAGTTTCTGGCACAGTTCGCTCCCCACCCTGCCAACACGCTGCTGGGCTTTGCCGTGATGGGCGGCATCTTCGGCGAGGGGGTAGACCTTGTGGGTGACCGGCTCATTGGCTGTGCCATCGTGGGGGTGGGCCTGCCGCAGGTGAACCCCCGGCAGGAGATGCTGCGCCGGTATTACGAGGAGCAGTCCGGCTGCGGCTTCGACTATGCCTACCGCTACCCGGGCATGAACAAGGTACTGCAAGCCGCCGGGCGGGTGGTGCGCACCCCACAGGACAAAGGCGTGGTGCTGCTTTTGGACGACCGCTTTGCGCAGCCCGACACCGCCCGTCTGTTCCCGCCGCACTGGCAGCACATCCGGTATCTGCCCGGTACCGCCGCGCTGGAAGCGGCGCTGAAAGGGTTCTGGGATGTATAAAACTGCAAAAGGAGTTGTTGCATCATGCGCAACAACTCCTTTTGCTATAACCTTAATACTCCACGCCTTTCCGTGCGGCAATGCCCTTCTGGTAGGGGTGGCGGCGGCAGCACATCTCTGTGAGGTAATCTGCGGCGTCCAGCATCCACCCGGGGGCTGCGTGGGCGGTCAGGACGCATTCCTGCCCGGCGGGGCGGTGCAGCACCGCCTGCTGCAACAGGGCTTTATCCACCATGTCCAGTTCCCACGCGCTGCCGGCTTCGTCCAGCACCAGCATATCACAGGGCTGCGCCAGCGCCACCGCAAGATTTTTGTTCTGTAAAGCGCGGGTAGCGGCCTTTTCCGCCTCGTTCATCTGAAAAACAAATTTCTGCCCGGCCTTGCCCCGGTAAACGACAGCGCCCAGCTGCTCCAGCAGCGGGATCTCGCCGCTCTGCCCGCCCTTTAAAAACTGCACGATGACCACACGTTTTCCGCTGCCCAGTGCCCGCAGGGCAAGCCCCATGGCGGCTGTGGTCTTGCCCTTGCCGTCGCCATAATACAGATGCAAAAGGCCTAAGCTTTCCATCGTTTTTCTCCTTTTCCCGGCTCTTCCGGTTTTGTAACAAAAGGCACCCGCAGCAGAACGGCTGCGGATGCCTTGTTATTTATGGTTTGCTTTTACTGGTACAGCGGGAACTCCCGGGTCAGGCGCAGAACGCGCTCGCTGATCTCGTCCTTCTTTTCCTCATAGTGCCAGATGCAGTCTGCAATGCAGTCCGCGATCACCTGCATCTCGGCTGCGCCCATACCGCGGGTGGTGACAGCCGGGGTACCCAGACGCACGCCGGAAGTCACAAAGGGGCTGCGGGTCTCGCCGGGGACGGTGTTCTTGTTGGCGGTGATGTGCACGCTGTCCAGACGCTGCTCCAAGTCCTTGCCAGTGCACTCCTCATCCCGCAGGTCAATGAGCATCAGGTGGTTGTCGGTGCCGCCGGATACAAGCTTTACCCCGCGCTGCTGCAAAGCCGCAGCCAGTGCCTGTGCATTTTCTACGATCTTGCGGGCATATTCCTTGAACTCCGGCTTCAGTGCCTCGCCAAAGCAGACGGCCTTGGCTGCAATCACATGCTCCAGCGGGCCGCCCTGCGTGCCGGGGAACACTGCCGAGTTGATGCGCTTGGCAATGATGGGGTTGTTGGTCAAAATCAGGCCGCCGCGGGGTCCGCGCAGGGTCTTGTGGGTGGTGGTGGTCACCACGTCGGCATAGGGCACGGGGCTCTGGTGCTGACCGCCCGCCACCAGACCGGCAATGTGCGCCATATCCACCATCAGGTATGCGCCGTAGCCGTGGGCGATCTCGGCCAGCTTTTCAAAGTCGATGGCGCGGGGGTAGGCAGAAGCGCCTGCCACCAGCATCTTGGGGCGCACCTTGCGCACCTGCTTTTCCAGCTCGGCGTAGTCGATCACGCCGTCTGCGCCGACGCCGTAGGAGATGAAGTGGTAGTTTTTACCGGACATATTCACCGGAGAACCGTGGGTCAGGTGACCGCCCTGCGAAAGGTCCATACCCATAACGGTATCGCCCAACTCCAGCAGGGCAAAATACACGGCAAGGTTGGCCTGTGCGCCGGAATGGGGCTGGACGTTGGCGTACTTTGCCCCGAACAGCTGGCAGGCGCGCTGGATGGCAATATTCTCCACCTCGTCCACATAGACGCAGCCGCCGTAGTAGCGCTTGCCGGGCAGACCCTCGGCGTACTTGTTGGTCAGCACGCTGCCCATGGCTGCCATCACGGCGGGCGAAACGATATTCTCGCTGGCGATCAGCTCAATATTCTCGCGCTGACGGGTCAGCTCCCGCTCCATGGCTGCGCCCAGTTCCGGGTCGGCTGCATTGACCATGCCGATGGTGTCCATCATATCCTTGTACATTTTACTTGCCCCTCTCCACAAAATGTTGTAGATTCTCTCAGCGCAGCACCCGCGCGGCGTTTGCTGCTGTAAGATAATCATAGCAGAAAGCGGCGGCGGCTTCAATCCTCTTTTCGCCAAAAGGCTTGCTTTTTTTGTCTGAAGTGTTTATTATGTTTGTATAAAAATGCGCTGTCGATTTTGTATATTTTTCAAGTTTCTTCCCCCACAGGTGAAGCGAGGTGTTTTGTATGACCATTGCCGAGGAAAAACAGGCGCAGCGTACCGCTGGCCGTGCCGCCCGCAAGGCGCTGGCTGCGCCGCAGCGCGCCGCCGCCAATGCAGCCCTTTGCCGCCGGGTGCTGGAACTGGATGCCTACCGCACTGCCCATACCCTTTTGCTCTACGCAGCCTTTGGGGGCGAAGCCGACCTTGCCGCCGTAGCTGCCGAAGCCGCACGGCAGGGCAAGACGGTGGCCTACCCGGTGTGCGGCGAGGGCTTTACCCTTACCGCAGCCGTGCCGGGCGCGGACGGCTGGACGGTGGGACAGTACGGTATCCGCACGCCTGTGCTGGAACGCTCTGCCCTTTTTCAGCCGGAGCAGCTGGATCTGGTGCTGGTGCCCTGCACCGCCTTTGACGCAGGCTGCTACCGGGTAGGCATGGGCAAGGGCTACTACGACCGCTACCTGCCCTACTGCACCCGGGCGGTGAAGATCGGCATTGCATTGGAGGTTCAGCGCGTCCCCCGCGCCGCCGTGGACGCCCACGACCAGCGGCTGGACGCCTTTGTAACAGAGAGGGGTATTTACACATGGAAATGAACGATTTAAGCTGCGCGCAGTTTCTGGCACAGCTTGCCAGCAAAGCGCCCACGCCGGGCGGCGGCGGCACTGCCGCTCTGGTGGGCGCTGCCGGTGTGGCACTGGGCAACATGGTGGGCTGCCTGACCACCGGCAAAAAAAAGTATGCCGTCGTGGAAGCGGACATTCAGGCACTGAACGCCCGGGCTGAAGCCCTTCGGCTGGAGCTGGAAGCGCTGGTACAGGCCGATGCTGACGCCTTTGCGCCGCTGGCTGCGGCCTACGGCCTGCCCAAGGACACCCCGGAGCAGGCCGCGCACAAGGCCGCTGTGCTGGAAGCCGCACTGGACGGTGCAAGCGCCGTGCCGCTGCAAATTATGGAAAAGTGCGCCGAGGGCATCGCGCTGGCGGGGCAGTACGCTGCCAAAGGCAGCGTGCTGGCAGTATCGGACGCAGGCTGCGCCGCCGTGCTGTGCAAGGCCGCCTTGCAGGCCGCAAGCCTGAATGTGTTTATTAACACCAAGCTGATGGCAGACCGCACCCGTGCCGCTGCACTGGACGCCCGGGCAGACGCATTGCTGGCAGAGTTTGTGCCCCGGGCAGACGAAACCTTCACCGCCGTCAGCGGGAAACTCTGCAATAAATAATATCACAAATGAGGGAAAGTATATGGCAACGATTTTAAAGGGCGCGCCGGTGGTGGCCGCCATGAACGAGCGCAACGCTTTGCTCTGCGAGCAGTTGAAAGCCAAGGGCATCACCCCCACGCTGGCCGTGGTGCGGGTGGGTGAGCGGGAGGATGACCTCTCCTACGAGCGGGGCGTAATGACCCGCTGCGGCAAGGTGGGCGTCGCCGTCCGGCAGTTCGTGCTGCCTGCCGATGCCACGCAGGAGCAGCTGCTCCGGGTACTGGACGAGGTGAACACAGACGACAGCATCCACGGCTGTCTTTTGTTCCGTCCCCTGCCCAAGCAGTTCGATGACCGCACCGTCCGCGCCGCCCTGCGCCCGGAAAAGGACATCGACGGCATTACGGACGGTTCGCTGGCCGGGGTGTTCACCAACACCGATCTGGGCTATGCTCCCTGCACCGCGCAGGCCTGCATGGAAATTTTGAAGTATTACAACGTCCCCCTTTCCGGCAAGCGTGCCGTGGTGGTGGGGCGCAGCCTTGTGGTGGGCAAGCCCGCTGCCATGATGCTGGACCGGGAAAACGCCACCGTCACCCTGTGCAACTCCCGCACCCGGAATCTGCCGGAAGTGTGCAAGCAGGCCGACATCGTGGTGGTGGCCATGGGCAAAATGGCGGCTGTGGGCGCGGACTGCCTGCGGGCAGGCCAGACGGTCGTGGACGTAGGCATCCATGTAAACGAGGAGGGCAAGCTGTGCGGTGACGTGCAGTTTGACGCCGCAGAGCCGGTGGTGGACGCCATCACCCCTGTGCCCGGCGGCGTAGGCACCGTGACCACCTCGGTGCTGGTAGGCCATGTGGTGCAGGCGGCGTGCAAAAAAGCCGGAGTAGAATGCTGAGAAGATCATTTTAAGACAGAGCAAGCCCGGAAAGTCCGCAGACTTTCCGGGCTTGCATTTTTACGGGCGGAATTGTAACGGGTATCAGCCCCGCACAAGGAGCAGCAGCAGGGCCGAGGCCACACACTGCAGGATCAGCCAGCGGGCTACCACCTGCTCATCACTCCAGCCCTTGCGCTTGCGCACATGGTCGTGGAGAGGGGTCAGGGTGTTTTTCAAGATCCAGATGTGCAGAAAACGCTTCAGGCTGATCTTCAGAATGCCCAAACTGCCATCTGCGATGAACACGATAGCCGCCAGCAGGAAGGCGAAGGGGTGGCCGCACTTGAGCGACAGCATGGCGATGAAAAAGCCCATGGCGCGGCTGCCGGCATCGCCCATCAGCAGGCTGGAGGGCTTGGCATTCAACCACAGGTAGGCCAGCAGCGCACCGATGAACACCACACCAGCCGTAGCATACGCACCCAGTTCGGTCTTATAAGCCAGCAGGTAGGTGCCAATGGTAACCACTGCCAGACTGGCGGAAAGGCCGTCCACACCATCGGTGCAGTTGACCACGTTGATGCTTGCCCAGATCAGGATGACGATGAGCAGCAGGTACACTGCATACGGCAGGGTGAAGCTCCACTGCAAAAAGTGTACGCCGCAGCCATTGAAGTTCAGGTAGGTGACGCCCGCCAGCACCGCGATGACAAAATCGATGATGCCTTTTTTGTACTCATTCCAGGCGGTTTCGGCGGCATCGTCCAGATAACCGGAGAGCATGGAGGCGATCAGCAGCACATTGTACACCACATACTCTGTGTTGAAGGGCAAAAACGCCAGCGACACCAGTGCGATGCACAGCACAAAGATCAATCCGGAGCCTCGCGCCTTGCCCTTGGAAAGCTCGCCGTTCACCGCAAAGGCGCGGCCGTGATCGTGGGGCAGTTTATCGCGGAAAATGGAATCTGTCAGGGCGGTCAGGGCAAATGCCAGCAAAAATGCCATGGCATCCACGCCCCGCTGCCCGATGACAGAGGTCAGCATTTGGATCATAAGATAACATTCCTCTTTCTTTCTGTATAGTACGTTGTGAGTGTATCACGCCCTAGACCAAAAATCAATCCCGGCGGCAAAATTCACTTTGGATTGACTTTTCTCCCGCAGCTCTCTATAATAATGTATTAGTCTGTAATTTTCACCCACAACGCAGGAGGTTCCATGTCCATTACACTTGAGCAGCTCTCTGCCCGGATGCGGCAGGGCGAGCAGGTGCCGCTGCGCCACACCGCACAGGTGGCGCTGACGCTGAGTATCCCTTCCATTTTGCAGCAGATCGTGGTTACCGCCATGGAGTACATCGACGCCGCCATGGTGGGGCATATCGGTGCCGCCGCAACAGCCTCCATTGGCATCGTCAGCTCCAGTACATGGTTGCTGCACGGGATGCTGGCCGGGCTGTGCATGGCGTTTTCCATTCAGGTGGCACAGTATCTGGGCGCAGACCGCCAGCAGGATGCCCGGGGCGTTCTGCGGCAGTCCATGCTGTTCAATCTGGCGGTGGGTCTTGCGGCAGCGGCCTTTGGCGTGGGCATCAGCCGGTTTCTGCCCGGGTGGCTGGGCGCAGATGCGGCACTGCGGGCAAATGCTTCGGCGTATTTTGCCATCTGGTCGGCTTCCCTGCCTTTTATCATGGCTATGGGCACCTACGCCGCCATGCTGCGCTCTACGGGTGATGCGCTTACCCCGGGTCTCATCAGCATCTTTACCTGCGTACTGGACATCATCTTCAACTTTTTCCTCATCAACCCCACCCGGGAGATGACGGTATTCGGCCAGAACCTCACGGTCTGGGGTCTGGGATGGGGCGTGCCGGGCGCAGCGCTGGGCACAGCGCTTGCCAACGCTGTGGGCGGTACGCTGGCGTTGGGCGTTCTGCTGCTGAGGGATGGTCCGCTGTGCATCCGCAAGCCCGGCTCGTGGCACATTACCCGCGCCTGCCTGCATAACGTGTGGAAGGTGGGCGCACCGCTGGCGGCAGAGCGCGCCGCTCTGTCCTCGGCACAGGTGCTGCTGGTGCGCATCGTGTCCGGGCTGGGCACTACCGCCATTGCCGCCAACAGTCTGGGGGTCAGCGCCGAGAGCCTGTGCTACATGGCGGGCTACGGCATTCAGGACGCCGCTCTTGCGCTGGTGGGGCAGGCCGTGGGCGCGAACCGCCGGGACATGGCAAAGCGCTTTGCATGGCTGTGCACCGCCATGGGCATGGGCATCATGGCACTGACCGGCGTGGGGCTGTATGTGTTTGCCCCGCAGCTGATGGGCATTTTTACCGCCGACGCCGCCGTCATTGCACTGGGCGCGCGGGTGCTGCGTATCGAAGCCTTTGCCGAGCCGATGTTCGGGGCAAGCATCGTAGCCAGCGGCTCCATGCAGGGCGCAGGCGACAGCACCGGCTGCTTTATCCTGAACCTTGTTAGTATGTGGGGCGTGCGGCTGACCTTGGCAGTTCTGCTGGCTCCCTGCTTTGGGCTGGTGGGCGTATGGGTGGCCATGTGCGCCGAGCTTTGCACCCGCGGTGCGCTGTTTTTGCTGCGCATGGCGCGTGGCAAATGGCTGGATAAAGGCGCGTTGGCGTAAAGTTTCTTATAAATTCAAAGAGCCGGAAAGTCCGCAGACTTTCCGGCTCTCTGTTATCTCAGCAGCTTACTTGCGGCCGTGCAGGATGGGAGACAGGGGCTTATAGATCAGCAGGCACAGTACGGCGTCCAGCAGACCCTTGACCAGCGTGAAGGGCATGTTAAAGATCACAAGGCACTTGATCAGGCTGTCGGCAGAGGGCAGAATGGCCTGATACATGCCCAGAATGGCTTCCAGCGGCATGTGGTAGAACTGCACATAGGCCGGGTAGGTGATGAAGTAGTTGGAGGGCACGCTGAACACGGCCATGACGGCTGCACCGGCGATGGCACCCAGAATGGCGGTCTTGCGGCTCTTGTGGCGCTTGTAGACAAAGCCCGCTACAGCGGAGAACACCGCGCCCAGCATAAAGTTGCACAGCTCACCCACGCAGGCGGTGGAGGTGCCCTTGATGATGATGTGCAGCAGGTTCTTCATAAAGCTGATGACCACGCCGTACACCGGGCCCAGTGCAAAGGCACCCAGCAGGGCGGGCAGGTCGGAGAAGTCCATCTTGACAAAGGACGGGATGAGCATCGGCAGCGGGAACTCGATGAACATCAGGATAAAGGCGACCGCGCTGAGCATGGCGGCAACGGTCAGATTGTGGGTGGTATTCTTTTTCATGGTAGTTGTCCTCCCCGGGGTGTACTCCCCGTTCAAATTTGTTCGGAAAGCCCTTTTCGCGCTGGATCGAACCGGAAAGACAAACCAAAAAGCGCCCTGCTGCAACCAAAAACTGCAACAGGGCGCACAGACGCAATTTGCCTGCCGTTTCTTGCATCCGGACTATACCGTTGGTCCCGGAGTTGCACCGGGTCAGCACCCTTGCGGGTGGTCGCGGACTTTACCGCCAGTGGGGAATTGCACCCCGCCCTGAAACGAACTTTCTGACCAAGAGTATAGCGCGGTACTGCGGCGCTGTCAAGCCCCCTTTCCAAAAAGTTTGCACATTTTTTGTCAAAGTGCGTTTTCACCTTTCTTTCCTTGCCCCGGGCGGCAGAGTATGCTATCATAATATGCGTTGTGAAAAAACACAGGAGGTTTTCCATGATTTTCTCGATCCGTAACCTTGGCTTCGAGCTTGGCTCGCTGCTGCTGGAAGGCTGGGCAGCCTTTGCCGCCCGCGTGGTGTGCGCGGCGCTGCTGCTGGCGCTTGGCTGGCTGGCGCGGCAGCTTTTGTCCCGCAGGGTGTTCCCTGCCCTGCTGCGCCGCAACTGGCGGCTGGCCGGTACGCCCATTCTGCTGCGCAGCTTTGCCGTACCGCTGCAGCGGCTCACCCTTGCAGCGTTCATCTATGCCGCAGCGGCCAGCCTGCCGTGGGCAATTGCCGGCGTAAATAAATTTCTGCTCACAGTCTTTGAGCTGGCCGCCACCTTTTTTGTGTGTCAGGGGCTGTACGCCGCCGCCGATCTCACCGACCTTTTGCTGGCGAGCTGCGGCGAGGAGGTGCGCACTAACCGCACCCTAACCACCCTGCTGAACAAGGTGTACAAAGTTCTCATCGTGGTTCTGGGCGTTATGACCATGGCACAGGAGAGCGGCCTGCCGGTGGGCAGCATCGTAGCCAGTGCGGGTCTTGTCGGTCTGACCATCTCTCTGGCTGCGCAGGACAGCGCCAAAAACCTGTTCAGCGGGCTGGTCATCCTGCTGGACCGCCCCTTTTCCATCGGCGACTGGATCACCGTGGGCGACGTTTCCGGCGAGGTGGTGGACATCAACTTCCGCTCCACCAAAGTCCGCGCGTTGGATAACTCGGTGTACATCCTGACCAACAGCACGGTCAGCTCTGCCACCATCAACAACGGTACTTTGCGCAACAAGCGGCTGTACCGCTTCACCCTCGGGGTCACCTACGATACCACTCGCCCCCAACTGGAACAGCTGATGACCGACCTGACTGCCATGCTCAAGGCCAGCCCCTACACCTACGAGGACTCGGTGCTGGTCAAGCTGAGCGGCTTCGGGGCTTCCAGCATCGACCTGCTGGTGTCTGCCTACCTGCGCACCGCCGACATGACCCGCTTTTTGCAGATGCAGAACGACTTAAATCTCGATCTGATGGACGTGATGCAGAAAAACGGCGTGGACTTCGCCTTCCCCTCCACCACCGTGTATCTGGAAAAGAACAACTGAACTTTTTTGGAGGGCTCCTTCCTATGACACAGCTTTTGCTGCCTATTATTTACTTAGCCTTTATCAGTCTTGGTCTGCCAGATTCCCTGCTGGGTTCTGCATGGCCCACCATGTACCCCCAGCTGGGCGTTCCCTTCTCCTACGCGGGCATCCTGTCCATGATCATCTCGCTGGGCACCATCGTTTCCAGCCTGAACAGCGACCGGCTCACCCGGGCACTGGGCACGGGCAGGGTGACCGCCCTCAGCGTGGGCATGACCGCTGCGGCGCTGTTCGGTTTCTCGGTCTCCGGCCAGTTCTGGATGCTCTGTCTGTGGGCTATCCCCTACGGCTTGGGCGCGGGCAGCGTGGATGCCGCCCTGAACAACTACGTTGCCCTGCATTACGAAAGCCGCCACATGAGCTGGCTGCACTGTATGTGGGGCGTGGGCACCACCATCGGCCCTGTGGTGATGGGCGTGGCGCTTTCCGGCGGGCTGAGCTGGAACAGCGGTTACCGGTATATCGCCCTGTTCCAGATCGCACTGACTGCCGTTCTTTTTTGTAGCCTGCCCCTGTGGCATAAACGCCCCGATGCCACCCCGGACGGCACCGTGCCCAAGGCGCTGACCCTGCCGCAGGTGTTCGCGCTGCCGGGCGCGAAGGAAGTGATGCTTTGCTTCTTCTGCTACTGCGCGCTGGAGACCACCGCCGGGCTCTGGGCAAGCAGCTACCTGACCCTTGTGCGGCAGGTACCCGCCCAGACGGCTGCCAGCTTTGCCAGCCTGTTCTATATCGGCATCACGGTGGGGCGGGGCGTCTGCGGCTTTCTGACCTTAAAGCTGAGCGACGACCAGATGATTCGTCTGGGGTTTGCGGTGCTGGGCGTGGGCATTGCCGCCCTGCTGCTGCCCGGGGCGCAGGTCTTTGCGCTGGCCGGGCTTGTGCTGGTAGGGCTGGGCTGCGCGCCCATCTACCCCAGCGTCATCCACTCCACCCCGGCGCACTTCGGCGTACAGAATTCTCAGGCCGTCATCGGCATCCAGATGAGCAGCGCCTATGTGGGCAATCTTGCCATGCCGCCGCTGTTCGGCGTGCTTGCCAACAACATCACCCCGGCGCTGTTCCCCTTCTACCTGCTGGTATTTCTGGTGCTGATGGCGCTGATGCACCGGCAGCTGGTGCGCAAAACGGCGCACATCTGAAAGGGTCCAGCCTGCTAAAGTTAAAGGGACTGCCGTACCTCATTTGGTGCGGCAGTCCCTTTGCTATTTATTCAGTTATTTGTAAAGAACTGCGTTCAAAACTTATTGAGCATCTTTTTCAGCTTTGCCAGTTCCTCTGCATCGCGGGTATCATCCAGCAGGGTGAGGGCATCGTTGAAGTAGTTGCGGTCCATGTAGGAGTGGGTGGAGTTTGCGTGGGCAGCCATAGCCTCCAGCACGGCATAACCGGAGCGCACCAGCGGGTGGGTAGCAGGCACGCTGCCGCCCTCGGCCACCAGCGCAAACTTGCTTTCAGCCATATCCTCCAGCAGGGCGCTGTAAGCGTTGTTGGGATCGGTGCCGTGGTTCTGCAACCCCTGATACAGCAGCTGTGCCACAAAGCCCAGCGTAGAAGCCGTATACCAGTTGCCGTTGAACTTATTGGGATTCGCGGCCTTATCGGTGACCGGGGAGTTGATCTTGTTGGTCAGGTACACCACCACCAGATCCTCCACGGGGTCGATCATGGTCAATGTACCGGTCCAGCCCTGATGGCCAATGGTATTGGAGGGTGCCTGCGTACCGAAATACCAGCAGCGCTGGTTGTCGCCCTCACGCCACCAGCCCAGACCCCAGTTGGCAGCGTCCTCCTTCTTGGGTGCGGTAAAGGCGTCCATCACGTTGCGGGAGAAGTAGCGGTTCTCGCCGTAGCCGCCGGTGAGCATGACAGAGGCCAGTTTTGCCAACTCGGTAGCGTTGGAGAACAGGCCTGCATGGCCGGAAATACCGCCCATCGCGTAGTAGCACTTCTCGTCGTGCACCTGGCCCTGAATGGTGGCGGTGCGCACGCCGGTGAAGGAGATGGCCCCATCGCGGGTGTTGCCGTTCAGCTCGGTAGCGGCGCAATCGTTGGCGGCAAAGCCGTTCAGCAGGGGGTTGTAGGTGGTATGGGTCAGACCCATAGGATCCCAGAAGGTCTCCTTCAGGAAGGCGTCCAGTCCCTTGCCGGTGATGGCTTCAATGGCGAAGGCCAGCAGCATATAGTCCACGTCGGAGTAAACGGTCTTGGTGCCCGGCTTGTACATCAGCGGGGTCTTGAAGATGGACTTGAGGGTCGCGGCGCGGGTTGCAGCGCTGCCGTCCCAGCCGGAGAAGAGCACGTTGGTGGCACCGGGAACGGTCTTTTGAGCGCACTGGTCAAAGGAATCGTTGTGGTACTGGGGGTCTGCAGGGAAGCCTGCCTGATGGCGCAGGATATCGCGCAGGGTCAGTTCTGCTTTCCACTGCTTGTTGACCTTCAGGCCCGGGTTCTCGTAGCCGTTGTAGGTAATGTCGATGGTGTCCTCCACAAAAGCGCTGCCCAGCAGGTCTACCAGACGGCTGTCCAAATTGGCCTTGCCCTGCGTGACGAGGTACTGTAATGCGTAGTTTGCAGTGTACATCTTGGTGTTGGAGGCCAGATCGTACAGGGTATCGTTGGTCACAGCCGGGCTGTCGGTCTTGGGGGTGCCGTCCGGATTATAGGAGTTCACCTTGCCCCATGCGTTCTGATACACCAGCTTGCCGTTTTTCACAATGGCCATCTGTGCGCTGGGGAAGCCGTTGTTCACGTCGGCCTGAATGATCTGCTCCAACAGCTCCAGTGCATCGCGGTCGATGCCCACGTCCTGCAGGCTGCCCTCCTGCACGGTGGGGTAGCCCACCCGCACGGTCACCTTTTTTCCGCGGGGACGGATGCCGCCCACCTGAATGGTGTTGCGGCCGTTGATGGTCTGGCCGGAAATGTCCACGTTCCACACGCCGCCTGCCGCCATGGCAGCGGTGTTGATCTGGCGGTTATTGACGAACAGGTTAAAGCCGGTCACGCCCGCCTCGGGCTCCACGCACAGCGTTCCCTGCCCTGCGTAGCCCACAAAGGTGTACATGTGGTTCATGGCCAGCGTATCGTCCAGACCCTTCCAGTTGGGGAACACCGGCTCGCCCTGCCAGCCGCCGCTCACGCTGCCGCGGCTGGTCACCTTGACCGAGGCCGCCTTTTTAGGGACGAGGTTCAGGGAGTTGGTATCCTCCGCTGCGGCGGCTGCGGGCTCGGCAGCAGAGGCTGCCCCGGCGGTGCACACGTTGAGCGCCATCATGCCCAGACCGGCAACGCTGCCCTTCAGGAACGTTTTACGGGAAAATTTGGTTGACATGGTAAGGTCCTCCCATTCTTTTTGCCGCAATGCGACAATATACCTGTATTCGTGCTTTTTTGTCCCGCAGCAGCGGGACTGCCTTGTGCCCCGAATTGTACGCGAGACGAAACAAAATGTCAATCATGTTTTCATCTTGTGGCACAAAGTTTTGTGTTTCTCAGTTTTTCGCCTATTTTGGCACATTGTTTTACGTTTTGTTTCAAATTTTCATGCGTTTTGTATACAACCAGCCGCAAAAATGCGTAAAAAAAAGCCGCCGCACAAACCCTTGTGCAGCGGCTTCGGTTCATAATTTTTCTTACAGGATGCGGGCGCTGATAGCGTTTGCCACCTGAAACAGGTCCTTCTGCCCAATAAAGCCAAACTTGGCCTCGTGGCCGTCCGCAAAGCAGACTGTCAGCTGGGACGCCTGCAGCGGATCGCCAAAACCCGCCGTCTGAATGCCATAGTGCAGCACCTTGCGGTAGGGCAGCACAAAAAGCTGCTGCCGCGTGCCCGTGACCCCCTGCATATCCACCATGATGATGCGGTGGCTGGTGAACACCACCTGATCGCGCACCGTCTTGTATGCGCCCACGATCTGCTCGCCCTCCAGCAGCAGGGCGTTAACATTTTTGCAGATATCCTTCTCCTGCAGGCGCATGAGGTTCTCCATCGGTTTATCGCGGAATTCCATTGTAGCGTTCCCCTTTCAGCGGTTTTATGGCTCTATTGTAGCATTTCCGCCGCCGGTTTGCAAGATGACTGCCTAGCGCAGGACAAAAAGAAAAGACCCGGACCGTTCAAGGTTCAGGTCTTTTGGAGCGGGTAATGGGAATCGAACCCACCTCCTCAGCTTGGAAGGCTGATATACTAGCCGATGTACTATACCCGCAATTGCAGAAAGAATTATACCATAACTTTCCGCAAATGTCCAGCATGAATTTAGCAGCTGCATAGCTGGGCAGACACAACAAAAAAGCACCGCACATTCCTGTGCAGTGCTTTTCTTTCTGGTGGAGATTACCGGGATCGAACCGGTGACCTCTTGCATGCCATGCAAGCGCTCTCCCAGCTGAGCTAAACCCCCAGATACTTGGCTTCATGCCTGACGACATGGGTTATTATACCAGCTGGTGGGACGCTTGTCAACGGTTTTTTACAAAAATCTCTCCTCTTTTTTCAGCGGTGCAGTGTACCCGGAAGCTTTTGACGCTGCTGCGTTTTTCCCGGGCTGCTCTGCTGCAGAAAGCCGCAGCATTACCTGTCCCATTTGTCGCACAGAGCGTTGATCTGGTCGGCAAATTTGGCCAGATCCTTGTTGGCGCCGCCCTCGTTGTGCTCAATGACCCGCAGCAGGCGCTTGCCGGCGCTGAGCAGCCGCTGGAACACGGTAGCGGCGCGGTTTGCACCCTCGCCTGTCCTCTGCTCCACACGGACCTTTGTGCCCTCCTGCAGGCAGACTGCACCCTCGGCACCAATGGCCCACTGCGCACCATTGTAGGGTGCACAGGCGGTAAAGCCCTGCTCGGTCAGGGTGTCCACAAAGCGGTTCTCCACCTCGTCCTCGCCGTGGATCACGAACACCCGCCGGGGCTTTTCCGTAAAGGCGTTCACCCAGCGCAGCAGACCGTCCTTGTCCGCGTGGCCGGACATGCCGGTCAGCTGACAGATCTCGGCCTTTACCTCGATGGGCTCACCGAACAGCTTGACCGAGTCCACCCCTTCGATGAGGGTGCGCCCCAAGGTGCCCACGGCCTGAAAGCCCACGAACAGGATCGTGCATTCCGGCCGCCACAGGTTGTGCTTGAGGTGGTGGCGGATGCGTCCGGCTTCGCACATGCCGCTGGCGGACAGGATGACCTTGGGCGTGCGGTCTGTGTTGATCATGCGGGAGTCATCGCTGGTCACGCTGATGCGCAGCCCCGGCACGTTGATGGGATCAATGCCCTTTTCCAGCAAAGCGCGGGTCTGAGCGTCAAAGCAGTCGGGGTCTGTATCCCGGAAGATGCGGGTAGCCTCGGTGGCCAGCGGGCTGTCAATGTAGACCGGGAAGTTACCGTGTCCTTTGACAAGGCCTTTTTCCTTGATCTCCCGCAAAAAATACAGCATTTCCTGTGTGCGGCCCACCGCAAAGCTAGGCACCACCACATTGCCGCCCCGGTCAAAGGTGCGCTGCAAAATTTTTGCCAGTTCCGCCACATAGTCTGGCCGTGGGGCGTGGTTGCGGTCACCGTAGGTGGACTCCATGAACACATAGTCCGCCTGCTGGATATAAGTAGGGTCCTTTATGATGGGCTGCTCCAGATTGCCGATATCGCCGGAGAACACCAGCTTTGTGGTGGTGCTGCCCTCGGTGATCCACAGTTCGATGCTGGCAGAGCCCAGCAGGTGCCCCACGTCCACGAACCGTGCCTCGATGCCCGGAGCAAGCTCGATACGCTTGCCGTACTCCACACCCCGGAACAGGCGGCAGGCGGCCTCGGCATCCTGCACGGTGTACATGGGCTCCACCGGCTCTGCGCCGGCGCGCTTGCCCTTGCGGTTTTTCCACTCGGCTTCAAACTCCTGAATATGCGCCGAGTCCCGCAGCATGATGCCGCACAGCTCCACGGTGGGGATGGTGGCGTAGATCCTGCCCCGGAAGCCGTTGTGCGCCAGCAGCGGCAAAAGACCGGTATGGTCGATATGGGCATGGGTGATGAGCACAAAGTCGATCTCGCCGGGGGCTACGGGCAAGGGCTGGTTTTCGTACACATTCTTGCCCTGCTCCATGCCGTAGTCGATGAGGAAACGCTGCCCTGCCGCTTCCAGCATGGTGCAGCTGCCGGTCACCTCGTGGTTCGCGCCTAAAAATGTCAGCTTCAATGCAAAACACCTCCGGTTCGTTTTATGGTTTTAGTATAGCATATTTTTAAGGTACACGCCGCACAAATCTGCGGGAAGTTTACGGGCATAATGCTGAATTGCAGAAAAAATTTTTATACAATCTTGACAAACCACCCTGTTCTGTTATAAACTTAGGATTGTATGACGTTCGTTCGTATTTTATGAGTCTTTTTAAATAGAGAGGTAGAAATTTATGGTTCGTAACGATTTGCGCAACGTTGCCATTATCGCTCACGTTGACCACGGCAAGACCACCCTGGTGGATGCCTTGTTGCGTCAGAGCGGCGCTTTCCGCGACAATCAGGCCGTGGCCGAGCGCGTGATGGACAGCGGCGATATCGAGCGTGAGCGCGGCATCACCATTCTGGCTAAGAACTGCTCCTGCACCTACAAGGGCGTCAAGATCAACATCGTCGACACCCCGGGCCACGCCGACTTTGGCGGCGAGGTGGAGCGCGTGCTGAAGATGGTCAACGGCGTGCTGCTGCTGGTGGACGCTGCCGAGGGCTGCATGCCCCAGACCCGCTTTGTGCTGCAGAAGGCTTTGCAGCAGAACCTGAGCCTTGTGGTGGCTATCAACAAGATCGACCGTCCCGATGCCCGCATCAAGGAGGTCATCGACGAGGTGCTGTACCTGCTGATGGACTTGGGCGCTACCGACGAACAGCTGGACTGCCCCATCCTGTTCTGCTGCGGCCGTGACGGCACCGCCAGCCTGGACCCGGATGTGCCGGGCACCGACCTGATCCCCCTGTTCGACACCCTGCTGAGCACCATCAAGCCGCCCGAGGGCGACCCTGAAGCTCCCTTCCAGATGCTGGTCTCCTCTGTGGACTACAACGAGTTCGTGGGCCGCATCGGCATCGGCCGTATCCAGAACGGCGTTGCCAAGGTGGGCGAGGAAGTGGTCGTTTGCGACTGGCACAACCCCGACCTGAAGATGCGCGGCCGTCTGACCAAGCTGTACGACTTCCAGGCCAACGGCCGTCAGCCCTGCGACAACATCACCGCAGGTGATATCGTGGCATTCTCCGGTCTGCCGGACGTGACCATCGGCAACACCCTGTGCAGCCCCTCCAACGTGGAGCCGCTGCCCTTCGTCAAGATCAACGACCCCACCGTGGAGATGACCTTCTCGGTCAACGACAGCCCGCTGGCCGGCCGTGAGGGCAAGTTCGTCACCAGCCGTCAGATCCGCGACCGTCTGCAGAAGGAACTGCTGAAGGACGTGGCCCTGAAGGTGGAGGACTCCGCCACCACTGATTCCTTCCGTGTCATGGGCCGTGGTGAGATGCACCTGTCCATCCTCATCGAGACCATGCGCCGTGAAGGCTATGAGCTGCAGGTCTCTCCCCCGCACGTTCTGACCAAGGTCATCGACGGCAAGACCTACGAGCCTATGGAGCACGTTGTCATCGACGTGCCCACCCAGTATCAGGGTGCCGTCATGACCGGTCTGGGCCAGCGCAAGGCCATCCTGCAGCAGATGGAGTCCCTGGGCTCTGACCGTGTGCGTCTGGAGTTCCGGATGCCCAGCCGCGGCCTGTTCGGCTACCGCAACCAGTTCCTGACCGATACCCACGGCGAGGGCATCATCAACCAGATCTTTGACGGCTACGACGTCTGGGCTGGCATGATCGCCAACCGCTCCACCGGTTCTCTGGTCAGCTTTGAGACCGGCGAGGCCGTCACCTACGGCCTGTTCAACGCTCAGCAGCGCGGCACCCTGCTGGTGGGCCCCGGCGAGAAGGTGTACGAGGGCATGGTCATCGGCTACACCGCTTCCGGCGAGGATGTGGACGTGAACGTCTGCAAGACCAAGCACCTGACCAACACCCGTTCTTCCGGCTCCGACGACGCTCTGCGCCTGATCCCCATCAGCAAGCTGAGCCTGGAGGGCTGCCTGGAGTTCCTGGCACAGGACGAGCTGCTGGAGGTCACCCCGGAGAATCTGCGTATCCGTAAGCAGATCCTGAACCACGACCAGCGCATGAAGGCCAAGAGCAAGCTGAAGTAATTTCAAAAAAGCATTCTTTTATAGCAGCGCAGAAGCACCTACGGGCGTTTTTGCGCTGCTTTTTCATAACTGACAAATTACTCAGCATTTTTTGCAAAAAGGGCTTGCAAAAGTGCGGTGACTGCGGTATAATATCTCTCGCAGTCACTGATATGCCTCTTTAGCTCAGTCGGTTAGAGCACCTGACTGTTAATCAGGGTGTCGCCTGTTCGAGTCAGGCAAGAGGCGCCAGCAAGCGATGGATATTCTTCCATCGCTTTTTTGTTTATCTGTATCTTTTTCCCCCTTTCTTTACGGTTCTTAAAAAATATCGCCTTGAAGAACCCTAGTGGATGTGGTATACTTTTATAAGTTTATAGGCGTGGAAAAGGTACTGTGCAGACTGCACAGTCTTTTCTGCCCACAGACAGGCGCTCCCCGGTCAGAAGACTGCCGTGCAGGAGCGCAGTTTTTTCGTTGGTCAAATCAGCAGGCAGGCCGGTGGTCTTGTGCGGCAAACGCAGGGCGGCAGGGCGGCTTGGTGTCGTTTGAATAAATCTTGAGAGTAAAAGGAAACATCTATGCGTTATACCTACGTCCGGCAGCACGATACCACCGACTGTGCGGCTGCCTGTCTGGCCATGGTGTGCCTGCACTACAAAAAGGAAGTTACCATTACCCGCCTGCGGGATATGATGGGCACCGACCTGAAAGGCACCAACCTTGTAGGCCTGCAAAAAGCCGCCAATGAACTTGGTTTTACCACCGCCGCAGTCCGCGTGGACCGCGAAAACTTTCTGAGCGATTTCTCGCTTCCCTGTATTGCACAGGTCATCACCGATCAGGGTCTGGCTCACTTTGTTGTGGTGTTCAAAAAGACCACTATCAAGGATGATGGCGCACGCCGCAAGCATATGCTGCAGGACGCCGAGAGCCGCAAGGAAGAAGAGGAAAAGGGCAAAAAACATAAGTGCAAGGATTACGTCATCATCGGCGACCCCGGCACGGAACTGAAAAAGATCAGTCTGGACGAGTTCTACAAGAACTTTACCGGCGTTCTGCTGCTTTTGAACCCCACCTCGGAGTTCAAGGGCGGCAAGATTGAAAAGGGCGGCATGATGAAGCGGTATATCAACCTGCTGCTGCCCCAGAAAAAGCTGTTCTTCTACGCCATCCTCAGTTCGATCATCACCACCATTCTGGGCATCGCGTCCTCCATGTTCAATAAGATCCTGATGGACGAGGTGCTGCCCTACGGGTTGAACAGCCTGCTGGTCACATTGATCCTGGTGTTCAGTGTGGTCAGCATTACCAGCACGCTGATCGGCTTTGTGCGCCAATGGGTGCTGATCCATCTGTCCATCAAGATCGATATCCCGCTGATGCTGGGTTACTTCGGGCACATCTTCAACCTGCCCATGAAGTTCTTTGCCACCCGCAAGACCGGTGATATCACCACCCGTTACTCGGACGCAAACACCATCAAATCTATCTTTACCAGCATCGCGCTGAGCCTTGTGATGGATATCTCCATGGCTGTCATCACCGGCATCATTCTGTTCCGCATGAACGCCATGCTGTTCTCCATCTCGCTGTTCATGGCGCTGGTCAGCATCCTTCTGGTGCTGGTGTACAAACAGCCTTATAAAAAGATCAACGAAGAGAGCATGGCACAGTCTGCTGCGCTGAACAGCCAGATGATCGAGAGCCTGCGCGGCATCGAGACCGTCAAGTGCAATGCCAACGAGCAGACCGAGCTGGATAATCTGGAACGCGAGTACATGAAGAGCCTGAAGATCAGCCTGCGCTCCAGCCGCATCAGCACCACGCAGGGCCTGATCTCTTCCTTCATCTCCACCGGTTTCAGTATGCTTACCACCTACGTGGGCATCACGCAGGTGCTAAACGGCGAGATGACGCTGGGCGGCTTTATGGCCTTCAGCACCCTGTCCGGCTACTTCACCTCCCCCCTGAGCAACCTGATCGGTCTGCAGATGCAGATCCAGGAAGCCAGCATCTCCATGAAGCGTCTGACCGAGATCATGGATTACCCCTCTGAGTACGAGACCGCCGAGGGTGTGGAGCAGAGCGAGCTGGACAAGGTGGAGGGCGACATCGAGTTCAAGGACGTTACCTTCCGCTACGGCAACCGCGCTCCCGCGCTGGATCACATCAGCTTCACCATTCCCGCCGGTAAAAAGGTGGCGCTGGTGGGCGGCAGCGGCAGCGGCAAATCCACCATCACCAAACTGCTGCTGAAGTACTACGACCCCGAGGACGGCGAAATCGACATAGACGGCGCAAATCTGGCCGAGTACACCAACAGTTCGGTGCGCCGTGCCATTGCCTATGTGCCCCAGAACATCGAGCTGTTTAGTAAGACCATCTACGACAACATCCGCATCTCCCGCATGGATGCCACGCTGGACGAGGTGAAGGAAGCTGCCAAGAAGGCCGATGCCCACGAGTTTATCCGTCACCTGCCGCTGCAGTACAACACCTATCTGGAGGAAGCCGGCAACGGCCTGTCCGGCGGTGAGAAGCAGCGTATCGCACTGGCACGCGCCTTCCTGAAGGACTCTAACCTCTACATTCTGGACGAGTCTACCAGTAATCTGGACTTTGCCACCGAGACGCTGATCTTCAACATGATCTACGAGCAACTGGCAGACCGCTCCATGCTGATCGTGGCGCACCGCCTTTCTACCATCCGTGACTGCGACCTGATCCTTGTGATGGATCACGGCAAGATCGTGGAGCGCGGCAACCATGAGGAACTGATGGCAAAGAATGGTCGCTATGCCGAGCTGTGGAATATGCAGCAGGGCATCTTCCGCAAGCGCAAGTCCGAGCCCGCTCCGCAGGTACCTTCTGCTGTGGTGGAAGAGGACGACGACGGCGAGTCCATCACCTACTGACCGCACCGCATCCGCAGCCTTTGCCCGGATGCAGCATAAGCGCTTTCCCGCTGGGAAACCAAAAAATGCCTCGTTATGGTGTGCCCGGAGGCAGACGCTTCCGGGCACCTTTTTGTTTCGGTTCACATTAAAAATATAACAGGATTAGGGGTAATTTATCATGAATGAGATCAAAGTTGCTGAAAACAAGACCCTCAAGCTGACCAATGTCCTCTCCCGCCTCGTGCGCCCTGAGGAACTGGGCAATCTGCCGGTCATCCTGACCCAGATGCAGAACTTTATGAAGAGCAACGGCGCACAGCCTATCGGCCCGCTGGTGCAGGCGGTAAAGATGGGTACCGGCCCGGATCATGTGCCGGAACTGTACATGATGCAGCAGGCTACCCAGATGATCCCCCAGATGGAGCCCGGCTACCACATGGACGCTGTGCTGCGGGTGAAGAACTGTCTGTACGCCCACTACACTGGTCCGATGAGCCACAACCAGCTGGCTACCGCCAAGCTGCAGATCATGGCCTTTGAAAACGACATCAAGCTGACCGGCGACAACTATACCATCTATGTCAATCAGGACGATGACGATGCCGTGATCGACGTATTTATGGAGACCAAATAATTATGACGACAACCATTCAGAACCTTTCGGATCTGCAGGACCGCCGGATCATGATGGACAAAAAGCTGCCCCCTTACGGGTACGCCTTTGTCATTCTGACCGGTCTGTTCATGATTTTTCTGGTGATCTGGAGCACCCAGACCAACCGCATCTATGTCAGCCAGAACAGCGGTGTGGTGCAGGCCGCCAACAAGACCTACATCATGTCCAGCTACTCCGGCTCCATCACCGAGCTGTATGTCTCTGAGGGTAGCTATGTGAATGAGGGCGACCTAATCGCCCGGCTGAAGAGCACCGATCTGGATATGCAGAAGGATAACCTGCAAAGCCAGCTGGATATCTACCAGAAGCAGCTGGATCAGTACAACAAGCTGCTCAAGTGCATTCAGGACGACACCAACTACTTCGACGAGACGAATGCCGAGGACCAGCCCTACTACTACCAGTACCAGACCTACAAAAGTCAGGTAGCGCAAAAGACCTTTGACGCCACCACCTATCAGGCTGCCGGTTACTCCGACACCCAGATCAAGGCTTTGATGGAGCAGAACCAGAGCGAGCTGGAGTCTTTGTACTACTCTACCATGCAGTCCATCTCCCAGAGCATTACCAGTGCACAGGTCAACGTGGATAACCTGCAGGCGCAGCTGGATTCCTTGAACACTGGTGCCAACGATTACTTCATCTACGCGCCCACCTCCGGCGTGATCCACATGGACACCCCCTACAAGGAGGGCATGGTGCTGAGCGCCGGTTCCGCACTGGCTACCGTTGCCAGCGAGAACGATGATCTGGAGATCATGGCCATGGTGACGGTGAACGACCGCCCCCTGCTGCATGTCGGCGACCCCTGCAAGATCGCCATCACCGGCCTGTCGGAGTATTCCTACGGCACGCTGACCGGCACGGTCACCTCCATTGATAGCGATGTGACCTCCAGCAACAACGGCTCCTACTACAAGATGACCATCAAGCCCGACGCCACCTATGTGGTGAGCCGTAGCGGCGACAAGGTAGATCTTTCCAACGGTATGAGCGTGACCGCCCGCGTGGAATACGATCAGGTCACCTATTTTGAGTATGCTATGGAGGCTCTGGGCGTGCTGTTCCGCTAAAAGCGGATTATGCAGCACGGCAGGATGCCCCCTTCTACACCACCCCAAAGAGGTACAAACAACATGATTCGAACCGCAAAGAAACTGGCCGCCTGTGTGCTGATGCTGGGTGTGCTGGTATGCGGCACCGCACTGAGCGCTGCCGCAGCCAGTCTGCCCGTTGAAGAGCAGAACGGCGTTTCACTGCCATGGCTCAAGGACGTGCCCGCCGAGAGCATTGCCACCGGCAGCTACTCTGCCAATATGCTGCTGGGTGCTTCTCAGCAGCTGTCCCCCGTGGTCAGCCCCAGTTACAGCACCGACTCTGTGGTCTTTTTGACCGATGACAGCAGCGTGCTGACCGTAAGCAGCAGCGGCGTGGTACAGGCTGTGGGCGTTGGTACTGCCACCGTTACGGCAGCAGCCGGCAACCAGATCTGCGCCTACACCATCGTGGTATCCATGGACTCCTCCATGATCGTGACCGAGATGGATCTTTCCCTCTCCTCCAATACCATCTATGTGGGCAACTCGGTGTCGGCTTCGCTGCAGGTGCGCCCCAGCTCTGCTTCCAACTACGCCACTGTCACCCTGACCTCCTCTAACGAGAAGATTGCTACGGTGAACAGCTTTGGCCGTGTGACCGGCGTAGCTCCCGGCAAAGCCACCATTACCGCAACCTGCGGCTCGGTGGTAGCCACCACCACTGTTACGGTGCTTGCCCTGCCCACGGATTCCTCCACCGGCACAAGCGGCACCACCTCCAACAACAGCGGACAGGTGATCACCCCCAACACCAACTACATCGTGCTCAAGCCCGGTGCCACCCGCACCATTACGGCCAAGGCCACCCCTGCCAGTGCATCCCAGTCCTTCACCTTCAAGTCCGGCAACAGCAGCATTGCCACGGTCAGCCCCACGGGCGTGGTCACGGCGGTAGGCACCGGTTCTACCTCCATTACCATCTCCAACGGCAAGGCTACTGCCATGGTCACCGTCATCGTGAACCGCTCGGCAGATGCCGCCTCCGGCAGCGACAGCAGCAATGACGGCACGAACACCCCGGACGACAACACCACTATCCCGCTGGACCCTGTGGTGCAGACCATTCAGGACAGCACCGAGGATCAGGTGGTGTTCGCCCAGTCTGAGGTTCCCATCGTGACCGGCGAGATCCTGAACGCCCTGCGCACCACCGGCAAGACCCTGTGCGTTGTGGGCGATGGCTACACTCTGAATGTTTCCGGTAAGGAGGTGAAGAGTACCACCAGCGAGATCGACACCGCCATCACCTTCACCGAGAGCGAAGAGGGGCTGGAGTTTGAGCTGGATAACGGCCGTACCCTTCCCTGCGCGGTGCAGCTGGAACTGGACGTGAGCACTTACTCCCGCCTGTACCTGTACAACACCATCAGCAACAAGTGGCAGTTCCTGAACAGCTACAAGGACGGCGTCATTACCGCCGACACTGCCGGCCGCTACCTGCTGACCAACCAGAACCTGCGGTTCGGTGATATCAACTGGACCTTCTTCATCGCAGGCGGCGTGGTGGTGATCCTCATCGCCATTGCCTACATCGTGCTCAAGAAGCGCTACTGGTTCTGGTAAGCTCCTCTTCCCCTGCATATACGACCGCCCGCTGCACAGCATTTCGTGCAACGGGCGGTTTTGTGTTATAGACGATTTAGAATGGTCTCCGCGCGGCTCCGACCATATTCAGAGAAAAGATGATTTTTACTGTGGTTCAGAAACGCCTGTGGGCGGTTCTAAACCACTTTTTCACAAGAAGAGATGCCCTTTAGGGGATGGTTTTTCCCGTGAAAAAACAAGTCTGGAAAATCCGCAGATTTTCCAGACTTGTAAAATTAAAAAATATTCTTCCGCTAAAAATGGTCAGAGCGGAACGGAGACCATTCTAAATCTTATTCTCCCCGGTCACTCCACTGTTACACTCTTGGCAAGGTTGCGGGGCTTATCCACATCGCAGCCGCGCAACACAGCCATATAGTAAGCGAACAATTGCAGCGGCACTATGAGCTGCAGCGGCATCAGAATGTCGTCATACTCGTCCAAGCGGATAACCTCGGTGGCAACGCCCTCCGGCACCTCCGCGTCCTTGGTGGTGAACAGCAGCACCCGCGCCCCGCGGCTGCGGGTCTCCTTGGCGTTGGAGATGGTCTTTTCGTAGACGTTTTTCTGGGTAGCCAGCGCAATCACCGGCACACCGTCCGTGATCAGGCTGATGGTACCGTGCTTCAACTCCCCTGCTGCGTAGGCATCCGAGTGCACATAGCTGATCTCCTTCAGCTTCAGGCTGCCCTCCAGCGAGAGGGCATAGTCGAACCCGCGCCCGATGAAAAAGCAGCTCTGGGTGTTCACATAGCGGCTGGCAAGGTACTTGATCTGCTCGCAGTCCGCAAGGCGGGGCTTGATGACCTCTGGCGCGTGCAGCAGCTGGGCGGTGTAATACTTTGTCTTTTCCTCGGTCAGCTGCCCCCGCGCGTAGGCCAGACGCAGGGCAAACAGGTACAGCACGCACAGCTGCACCATATAGGCCTTGGTGGACGCTACCGCGATCTCCGGCCCTGCGTAGGTGTACATGACGTAATCCGCTGCCCGGGCAATGCTGCTGCCCACCACGTTTACAATGGCCAGCACCGGCACGCCCCGGCTCTTGGCCAGCTTGAGGGCGGCCAGCGTATCGCTGGTCTCGCCAGACTGGCTGATGATGATAACCAGATCCTCCGGCTTTAGGATGGGGTCACGGTAGCGGAACTCGCTGGCGATGTCCACCTCTGCGGGCACCCGGGCCAGCGCCTCAATGGCGGTCTTGCCCACCATACCGGCGTGCATGGCCGTGCCGCAGCCCACCAGATGCACCGTGCCGATGCTGCGCAACTTTTCGTCCGTCAGTTCCGGGATGCGCAGCTCCGGCAGGCCGTTCTCCACCCGGGGGCTGACCGTTGCCGTAATGGCGGCGGGCTCCTCGTTGATCTCCTTGAGCATAAAGTGAGGATAGCCGCCCTTTTCGGCAGCTTCCATGTCCCAGTCTGCGGTCAGCTTTTCGCGCTCCACTGCCTCGCCGAACTCGTTATAGAAGCGGATACCCTGTGCCGTGCACACGGCCATGTCCCCTTCCTCCAGCACGCTGTAGCTGCGGGTGTACTTGAGCAGCGCCGGGATATCCGAGGCCACAAAGTTTTCGCCCTCGCCCCAGCCTACGATGAGCGGGCTTTCCCGCTTGACCGCAAAGATGGTGTCCGGGTAGTCCTTGAACAGCACCGCCAGCGCATAGCTGCCCCGCACCTTGGCAAGCGCAGCCTGCAAAGCCTGTAAAGGCTCGCCCTGATAGCAGCTGTCGATGAGCTTTACCAACACCTCAGTATCGGTCTCGCTGGCAAAGGTGTAGCCCTTGGCGATCAGACGCTCCTTCAGCGCGCCGTAGTTTTCAATAATACCGTTGTGCACGATGCTGACCCGGGGTGTGGAGTGCGGGTGGCTGTTCACGTCGCTGGGCTCGCCGTGGGTCGCCCAGCGGGTATGACCGATGCCACAGCTGCTCTGGGGCAGCGCCAGCTCTTCCAGCTTACTGCGCAGGGTGGAAAGCCGCCCCTTGCTTTTGACCACGCGGATACCGTCCCTCTGGGTAAGCGCCACACCGGCAGAATCGTACCCGCGGTACTCCAGTTTTTCCAAACCGTCCAGCAGTACCTGCTGGGCGCTGCGCATCCCGACATAACCTACAATGCCACACATACAAAATACCTCCAGACCGACTGCGGCGCGCCGAAATGCGCTGCTGCACAGTCAGTTTCCTCTATCAAAGTCTATGTTCTTGTATGGCTTTCTTTGCAGGGTTCTGTTTCGGTATTGCTGCCGGTTTTTGCCCTGTTCTGCGGCTGGTATAGCCCTCAGCCGGAGAAACATCCGCCGAATCTTTCGATGATTCCTCTCCTCGTCACCCTCACGGCTGTCACCCGTGTGGCCCGGCGCTTTGCGTCAGCTTGTGGTACACATTCCTTCTTTCAATGTTTTGTGGTTCAGTGCATCCCCAGCATCTTATGCAGTTTGGGCTGCCACTTCAGCTTGTACAGCAGCAGTAGATTGCACAGTGCGCGGTCATACAGGGCAAAGGCCACGTTGCCCATGCTCAGTGTGAGCAGGGACATTGCCAGTGCGGTGGTGCGCAGCTCCTGCGAGACGCTGCCCGCCGGTACCAGCACAAGCAGCAGACCGTACATGGCAAGCACCGCCGCGTTGCACAGCAGCAGCTTACACACCAGCTGCAATGCCCGGGGACGGATGCGGTCAAACCGGGGCTTTACCAGCGGGTAATAGCCCAGCAGCACGGTGAAGATCAGGGCGATCTCTTTATCCGGCACAAAGAGCAGCCCCAGCAGGCTGACGGCTGCGTAGGCCGTCCACGCCATGGTGATGCCGCACTCCATGCACACCGTTGCAATGAGAAAGCTGGCCACCGCAGGCGCGATGAACATGGCAATGGGGATGATGGTGCCCAGCAGCATCAGTGCCACGCACAGTGCCGCTGCCATGCCGCAGTAGGCCATGGACCAGCTTTTGCTTTTTCGTTTCTTCATGGGATCTCCCATTTTTCGGTATCGGCGTCCTGCTCCAGCGGGTAGACCGCGTGCTGCAGGCCCAGGATCATGATATTGTTCAGCAGGGTGTCGTTCAGCTTGAGATCCAGCATCTTGTACGCCCGCATCAGGTCGTTGACCGCTGCCAGCGCCTGCCGCCGGGCGTTCTCTATGGCGGCAGCCTGTCCGTTGAGCTCATTGACCACGAACACGTTGTACTGGCCATTGCGGCGGTCGGCTTCAAAGCGCTCGGCCTTGTCCAGCAGATAGAAGATGCGGCCGATGCAGCTGCCGATGTACCGCATACTCTCGCGCTGGTTGGGGTCATCCGTAGCCAGCGTGGAGTACAAAGCGCCGTAAACGTTGCTCATAGGCTCGGCGGCAAGGGCGTAGTTTTTGGCGCTCAGGTTCATCTGCACCACCGCCTGCTCCCGCTCCTGCGCAAACAGCCGCTCCAGTGCCGGGTTCTCCTGCCGTGCTTTGTCGTAGGCGCGGCGCAGCAGCAGCTTGTCCACTGCGCGGCGCACACGCTTCGCCGGGCGCAGCTCGCTGTACTTGCGGTCCTGTAGGTTATGCCAGCCCATCAGGATCTCCGTCTGCGCCGCCTGCCGGATGCCCAGCGTCTGGCACATCATGCTGCGCCGAAAAAGCGTACCGGGCACCCGCTGCCGTTTGCAGGTAGGCATACGTCCTGCCAGACTGTCGGATAGGATGGCAAACAGTACCCCGTTGGTGCGCAGCAGATGGCAGGCGTAGAAGCCGTAAGACTTATACATCTGCCGCCGCACCCCGCGGAGGTAACGCATATAGGTATTGTAGTCCCGGATCGTCAGTTCCGGCAGATAGGGCCGCATCCGTCCCTTCATAAGAGCCAGCCATCCTTTCTGTACAGTTTTTGTATCCTGCGGTCAATAAGGTTAGTATAATCCTTTTTATGCGCCAGCGCAACCACCGGATGCAAAAACTGCCGTAATTTGTCATTATGCCGAATTTTGTGAAATCGTTTTCTCTTATAAAAAAACACCCGCAGTCCGTCTCTTTTGTGTAAAAGACAAGCTGTGGGTGTTTGTGCTTGATTTTCCCGGTAAAAGACACACTTTTCCGTGCAATGTCTGCCGGGAGCGGGGCTTAAATGCCCTTACTTCTTTTCAAAATGGGTGCGCTTGCCGTCAAAGCCGGATTTGGGCATGGGCTTTGCCATCTTTTCGGTCTTGGGGGCGTTATAGTACATATACAGCTGGCAGGGGATCATGCCGTTGTACATCTTGCGGCGCTTGTTGGCGCGCTTGCCATAGTGCAGTTCAAAGTCCATATCGGCGGTAATGGCGTACAGACCGGCGCAGGGGCTGGCTTCCATCTGCTGTCCCAGCGTGCGCGCCAGCTTGGCAGCGCCCTCAATAGTGCCCAGACGCTCACCATACGGAGGGTTCGTCAGCACGATGGCCTCCGGCTTTGCAGCAAAGGTGGCAACATCGGCCACCTCAAAGTGGCAGCGGTTTTCCACACCGGCCAGCTTGGCGTTGACGTTGGCCTGTGCCACGGCGGCGGGGTCGATATCGTAACCGAAGGCCTCAAAGCCCACGTCCAGCTTGGACTCTGCCAGTGCCTTCTGGCGCTGCTCTGCCCACAGGGCAGCGGGCACAAAGCTGTAACGCTCGGCGGCAAAGCGGCGCTTCAGGCCCGGGGCGATGTTCATGGCCTTCTGTGCGGCTTCGATCAGCAACGTGCCGCTGCCGCAGAAGGGATCCTCCACCAGACTGTCGCGGCGCACACGGCCAAGGTCGGCGATGGTAGCCGCCAGCGTCTCACGCAGGGGGGCTTCCATGGCGTTGCGGCGGTAACCGCGCTTGTGCAGACCCTCGCCGGTGGTGTCCAGCATGATCTCGCACACATTTTTGCGCAGCATAAAGCGTACCTTGTACTCCACGCCGCTCTCGGGCAGCACGGTGGTGCGGTGGCCCTTCATCAGGCGCTTGACCACCGCCTTTTTGATGACGCTCTGGCAGGCGGGGATGCTGGTCAGCTGGCTGTTCAGGGAGGAACCGGTGACCGGGAAGGCGGCGTCCGCGGGCAGGAATTCCTCCCACGGGATGGAATACACGCCGTCGAACAGCTCGTCGAAGGTGGTGGCCTTGTAGCGTGCCAGCAGCAGCATCACGCGCTCCACGGTGCGTAGGTTGAGGTTTGCGGCGGCGATCATCTCAGCCCCGCCGCAGAAGCTCAGACGGCCATCCTCCACCCGGATGTTCTCTGCGCCGATGCGGGTCAGCTCAAATTTAGCGGTGGATTCGCAGCCAAAAAAGCAGGGGGCGATCAGTTCAAATTTTGCGGGCATGGTAGTTCCTTTCTGTTCTGTACCGAAAAAACAGACCTGTCCGACCGGGGACAGGCCTGCCTGTGTTCCTTGTGATCCCAGCTGATGCGATGGCTCAGCGGCCACGGCGGCTGCGGGGCGCATAACCGCCGCCCCGGCGGTTGTTGGTCTCGTGATCGAGGTCCGCCATTTTTTCCTCGCTCTGGCTCTTGAAGCGGCTCATCATGTCCTCAAAGCTCAGGTTGTCGGAGCGGGCGGGTGCCTTGGGCTGCCACACGCGGGGTGCAGCCTCCCGGGCAGGGCCCCGGCCGCCTTCACGGGGGGCACGGCCTGCGCCGCGCGCACCGCCGGAGCGTCCGCCCTCCTGCCCGCCGCGGAAGCCGCCCGGACGGGGGCCTGCGGGGCCGCGTCCTTCCCGGGGCTGACGCGGAGCCGGGGGCAGCAGCCGCTTGATAGACAGCGCGATCTTGCCGTCCGGTGCAATGTTGATGACCTGCACCTTTACTGCATCGCCATCGTGCAGCACCGTGTTGATATCCTGCACGAACTCGTTGGATACCTCGGAAATGTGGACCATGCCGACACGCCCCTCCGGCAGCGCAACAAATGCGCCAAAGGGCTTTACACCGGTCACGCGGCCTTCGAATACGTTCCCTACCTCAATTGCCAAAACTCAATACTCCTTGCTTTCCAAATACTCTCGACCTGCCGCGCGGTCAGTTACCGGTCACATCCACAAAGATGCGCTCGTTGGGTGCGGCGTAGTTGTAAGAGTCGCGTGCGACCCATTCGGTGATCTGGTCGGCATCGCCGCTCAGTACGCGCTGCAGTTCCTGATTTTCCGTCTGTTGCTGCGTCACCTGTTCGTTCAGTGTTTCCAGTTCTGCCCGCTTGGAGCTGATGGTGACCTGATTGGAGATATAAGCCGCCAGCATACTCAGCAAAAGCAGCACGAAAAACAGGCGGAACGCCATGGTGACCACTGCATTTTTTCTGCGCTTTTTGCGTCCCGTATTCGTCATTGCCTTACGCTCCTGTCTGAACAGCAGACCTTCTGCGTCTGTTCTCTTACTTTGATACGTTTGAATTATACAACAATGCCCGCTGGTTTGGCAAGTTCTTTTTGGATTTTTTTGCGGTTCTTTCCGCGTTCCGGCGTAATTTGCGGGCAGTTTTAGCCGCAGCGCGGCGGCGGCACAGGGGCTGCACCGCAAAACGGTGCAAAATACGGCCAGGCAGGCGCAAAGCAGCGCCTATCCCCCGCCCCAGCGCCCGCAACGGGATGCCCAGCACCCCGGCGGTGCAAAGGGCGGCTGCAAAGGCTGCCAGCACCATGTACCACCGCAGCACGCCCGCTTTGCTGTACCCGGCGGCATAGCTCTGGCACGCCAGCAGCACCGCGCCGGAAAGCAGCACGTCCGGCACAAAAGCCGCCCTGCCCCGCGCCGGCAGAAACGCCCGCACCGCGCCAAGGGCAGCGCCCAGCATAGCACAGGCGGCGGCTTCCTGCAAAAGTCGGGCGGGCAGCAGCACCTGCACCATCAGCGCAGCAGCCGGTGCCAGAAGCTGCCGGCTGCGCGGGCGGCGGTATACTCCAGCCCATCGAACCGCCCGGTCAGCTTCGCTTCCCCGGCTTCCAGATCCAGTGTCTGCATACTGATCTGCGCGCCGGACAGGTGCAGAATGCCCTTGCCGGTCTCCAACACGGCACTTTCGGCGCTGCAATGCAGCACCCGCTGCACCCCGGTGACGGTCAGCCTGCTGCGGCTCTCCAAGATCAGGTCATGGGGCAACGGCGGCTTTGCGGCAGCTTTTTCCATAGGCAGTCCCCCTCTGCCAGCATTGTATGCGGGCAGGCAGGGCGGTTATTCCGCGATCACCTCGTACATCTCGCGGGCAACGTCTTTCGTGTGGGGCTCCACATCCGAGAGCACCCGCACCTTGATGGGACGGTTGCCGAAGGTGACCTCGATGATGTCCCCGGCGTTGACGGCCTGACTGGCCTTGGCCACCTTGCCGTTGATGAGGATGCGGCCTGCATCCGCCACCTCGTTTGCCACGGTGCGGCGTTTGATGAGGCGAGAGACCTTGAGATACTTATCCAGACGCATTTAGAGTTGTTCCTTTCCTTTCAGCAAAAAAGCCGCCGCACCTTGTGCAGGCAGCGGCGGCGTGACAGAACCGATTACAGGGTGTCCTTCAGGGACTTGCCGGGCTTGAACACGATGCTGCGGGAAGCAGCGATGGTGATGGGCTCGCGAGTGCGGGGGTTGATGCCCTGACGCTCGGCACGCTCGCGCACCTCAAAGGTGCCGAAGCCGGAAATGGTGATCTTTTCGCCCTCGGTCATTGCCTTGCCCAGTGCCTCAAAAACAGCGCTGACAGCCTGCTCTGCGCTCTTCTTGCTCATTTCGGTGTTTGCCGCAACCTGTGCGATCAAGTCGGTCTTGGTCATATTATTTGCCTCCATCTGATTTGTCTTAAATTCTCTCGTTCTATCGGAGCAGGTCATTCGACCTGAATACCGCTTTGTTCCTGTTCCAGACACTGCTGTGCAAAGCGCTTGGATGCAAAGGTCAGCGCTTCCTCTGCATCCACCCCTGCAAGCCGGGCGGCGTTCACCGCTGCAAACAGCAGCTGGCCTGCGGCTTCCTGCTTTGCAGTGTCCTCTGCCTTGCCAAAAGCCTGCACGGCGGCCTCCAGCCGGTGCTGCGCTGCGGCTGCATCCTGCTGCCCAAGGCCGTACCCGGCGGCACGCTTTTGCAGCTTCTGCGCCCGCATGAGCGCGGGCAGCGTAGCGGGCACGGTGGCCAGCTCGTCCGCAAGGGTAGTGCGCCCCTTTTCCTTATTTTTGAGCGCATCCCAGCCATTTATACCGGCGTTTTCCGCTGCGGAGGACGCAAAGATGTTGGGATGCCGGAACACCAGCTTTTCGCAGACGTTGCGGCACACATCCTCAAAGGTAAAGCGTCCCCGCTCTTCCTCCATGGCGGCGTGGAACACCACCTGCATCAGCACGTCTCCCAGTTCCTCCCGGAGCAGAACGGCGTCATCTGCGTCAATGGCCTCCAGCGCCTCGCAGGTCTCTTCCAGAAAGTTTTTGCGGATGGACGCATGGGTCTGCACCTTATCCCACGGGCAGCCGTTTTCCGGGTCCCGCAGGATGCGGATCACCTGCAGCAGCTGCTCCGCCGTATAGGGCGGCTGTGGGTTCCAGTCCAGCACACGTTCCATCTCCTTTTGAAAAGATACTGTATATTGTACCGCAGCTGTTGCGGTTTTTCAAGCAAAAAGCCGCAATTTTCCAGCATTTTTCATGGTTTTCTGCGCTTTTCACAAAAACAGGACGGTGTCCTGTGGGGGATACCGCCCTGTTGCAGCTTTTTTCCGGTTACCGGCTTACAGCTGTGCGCCGCACTTATTGCAGAACAGTGCATCGTCCGAGACGGGCGCGCCGCACTGCGGGCAGGTCTTGCGGGCAGGCTGGACGGGCTGTTCCGGGGCAGCTTCTTCTGCCTCCTCCATGGGGGCTTCGTAGTCCACCTCGGCGGCCTCGGCCGGGGTCAGAGTAGCCTTCAGGCGGGTAATCTCCTGCTCAATGGTATCGATCATCTCGATGTATTTATCTACCAGCGGCTGGTTCTCCTCCTTGCCCTTGGCAAGACTGTACACCAGTGCACCCAGCTGACGCTGTGCCTTGAGCAGCTTGCCCTGCTCGTTGACCAGCAGCGCCTGCGTCTTGCCCTTTTCAGCCAGATCCATGGCAGCGTTCTTGCCCTTTTCGGCATATTCCAGACCTATCGCTTTGATCTTGTTAAAATCCATAAAAGACACCTCTCTTATTCTGGCAGCATTCTCTGCAGACTGCGGCGCACAGTGCGCCATACCGGAGTCGTATTCCCATTATAGCGCAGCGTTATGGCAATTGCAACGAATGCACCGCAATTTTTACAGTTTGGTGCCGGTTTGGAAACAAATTTTACGCATTTTTCACTTGTCAGGTGCGGCTGCCGTAGAACTCGCACAGCATACTGTCGGCGGGCAGCAGTTCCAGCGGCAGCGGATTCACCTGCTCAAAGCGGCGGGCGGTCTCGTCCCACAGCTCAGCGTTATGGCCCTCCAGCGTGAACTGACGGCGCACCTCGCCCAGCAGCCGGGAGATCAGTCCCAGCTCGTAGGTAAAGGAGGTGTCCAGCAGAAAATCCGCGGTGGTCTTGAAGCCCTTGATATACCGGGTCTCGCCGTCCAGCACCCTGTCCCACATGGAAAGGGTCTTGGCGGGGCTGCGGCCCCGGGCTGCGGCATCCCGCAGGGTGCGGCGGCACAGGCGGATATCCTGCGTATTGATGACCCGGCGGCCGTCAATGCAGTACTCCTCCCGCAGACCGGCGTAGATGCGGTAGATTTGGTCATCCGGCACAAGGCCGGTCAGCTCCGGGTTGAGGGCATGGATACCCTCCACGATGCACACACCGCCCTGCAGGTCGATGGGTTCCACTGCGGCAGCGCGCTGCTCGGTGGCAAAATCGTAGATGGGCAGTTCGGTCTTGCCGGTCTCGCTGAGCTGGTGCAGGCACTGCTTGATGAGAGGCAGATCCAGCGTTTCAAGGTTTTCGTAGTCCAGCGTGCCGTCCGGCATTTTGGGGTAGTAGGCAGCACCTTTAAAAAAGTTGTCCAGACTGACCACCTGCGCCGGGGTGCCCTGCTGCACCAGAGCCTTTGCCAGACAGTGGGCGCTGGTGGTCTTACCGCTTGCCGAGGGGCCGGTCAGCATAACGATTTTTGCCCCGGAGCCGCGCACCTTCTGGGCGGCATACTGCACCCGCCGGGCGTAGCTGTTCTCGCTCAGCTGTGCCAGCGCCTGCGGACTGCGGGCTGCTACGTTATACAGGTCTACTTCAACCAGTCGTTTCGGTACCCAGATTGTGATCATAAAACTCAGCCACTCCTTTTTTCCGTTCCAGTACCTCCGCAAAGCGCTGGATATACTCGTTCGGATACTTAAAATTGAAGATGCGCTGCATCCGTTTGCCTCCATCGGCCACCAGTTTGGTGCTGCCGCCCGCACCGGCCGAAAGGATGGTCTGGACTTCCTCCATGATATAGATATTATAGTAACCCTCGTGACCCGGCTTGCACCAGCCCACGTTTTCCAGATTTTGCAGCGTATTCTTCTGCCGGTAAAGGTAATAAGGGCGGTAGCCCGCCTCGGCCAGCAGATGGCACTTTTCCAGCATGGCGGCTACGTCCGCGTAGTCGTTTTCCTTCTGATCCTCGATGACGATGCGGGACGCCCGCTTGAGGGTAAGGGTGTGGACGGTGATATTCTCCGGCTGCAAGGCAATGGCCTGCCGCAGGCTGTGCTCAAAGCCCTCCACCGTATCTCCGGGCAGACTGGCAATGAGGTCCATGTTGATGTCCTCGTGCCCGGCGCGGCGGGCATCGGCATAGCAATCCAGAATGTCCTGTGCCGAGTGCTTGCGGCCAATGTTTGCCAGCACCGCGTCCGAGAAGGTCTGGGGGTTGATGGAGATGCGGGTAGCGCCGTATTCCTTGATGACCGCCAGCTTTTCGGCGTCGGTGCAGTCCGGACGGCCAGCTTCTACGGTATATTCTACGACCTTAGTCAGATCAAAATTCTCCCGTACGGTGCCCATGAGCTGCCGCAGCTGGGCGGCGGAAAGGCTGGTGGGGGTGCCGCCGCCGATGTAGATGCTGCACAAAGTCAGCCCTGCACGCTCGGCCTGCGCCCGGATCTCTGCTACCTCTTTGCACAGGCAGTCCACATAGGGCTGCACCATCTTGCGGTCGCGATCCAGATTACAGCTGACAAAGCTGCAATAGCTGCACCGGGAGGGGCAGAACGGGATGCCGATATACAAGCTGTAGGTCTTGGGGGCACTGCCCAGCTGCAAGATTGGCTCCTGCAGATCGGCGATTTCCTTCGCCATTTCGTATTTTTGCTCCGAGCAGTCAAACCGCTGCAAAAAGAAGCGGTCGATCTGTTCTGCGCTCCACCCGGCGGCGCGCTTATCGTGGATCAGCCGCACCGGGCGCACACCGGTCATTTTGCCCCAAGGCGGGCGGATGCCCGTCCACTGGCGCAGCAGGTCATAAGTCAGGCTGGCAAGGGCAAACTCCGGGGTTTCGCCGCCCTGCTCCACCGGCAGCGGGGCCTCCAGCATTTTGCTCTTTTCCCCCTGCCGCACCAGCACCCGCAGACCGGTATCGGTCTTTTCTGCCCACAGGCAGTCCTCAGCAGGCTCCGGCGGGGTCAGGGTCAAGGGTGCCATGGGGTAAAACAGGCGGGCAAGATGCTCCACCTCGTACCCGGAGGGCAGCCCAGTGATATAGATCTTCATGTCGTTCTCTCTTTAAAAAATGTCGTTGCCGCCGCGCAGGGCGCTGCGGATATAGTAGTTGTTGTCCAGCTCCGCGCCAAAGGTAGAAAATTCGCCGTGGCCGGGCAGCACCTGTGTTTCGCGGGGGATGGGCAGCTGCGCCAGCTTGCGCAGGCTGTCTGCCATCTGTGCGCTGCTGCCGCCCTCAAGGTCGGTGCGGCCGATGCTGCCGGCAAACAGCGTATCGCCGCAGAACAGATGCTCGCCGCACAGCAGCACCACGCTGCCGGGAGTGTGGCCGGGGGTGTGCCACGCAGTAAAGTGCAGCTCGTCCACCGCGATCTGCTCGCCTTCTGTATAGCTGCAGTCCGCAGCGGAAAGCGGGTACATCCTGTCTCCGGCAAGGTCTGCCTTTTCACAATAGAGGGTGGCGTTCCACTCCGCCTTCAGGGCGGCGGCGCTACCCACATGGTCGTAGTGGCCGTGGGTGCACAGAATGGTGGTAAGGGTGGCGTTGTGCTGCTTTAAGATTTCGTCGTAGCTGTGCACCTCTGCCGCCGGGTCGATGACCACAGCATGGCCCGCATCGGAGATGAGCAGAAAGGTGTTGGTATACAGCGGCGGTGCCGCAGGAATGTGAAAACCTTGCATCGTTACTCCTTCTTTTTCCACTCGTCGGTATCAATGATGATGGTGCAGGGGCCTTCGTTCACCAGCGACACCTGCATGTGCGCGCCGAACTCGCCGTGCTGCACGTCCTTGAGGCCGTGCTTAGCCATCTCGGCAAGGAACAGCTCATAGGCATCCACCGAGAGCGGCGGCTTTGCGGCCTTGATAAAGCTGGGACGGTAGCCCTTTTTGGTGTCGCCGTAAAGGGTGAACTGGCTGACCACCAGCGCGGAATAGCCCAGATCCCGGGCGCTCAGGTTCAGCTTGCCCTCCGCATCCGGGAAGATGCGCAGACCCGCGCATTTATCGGCAAGTTTTGGCACGATGTCCAGCGTGTCAGTATCCTTGACCCCCAGCAGGATCATGATTCCCGGCCCGATAGCGCGGGGTTCGCCGCCTTCCACCCGCACGCTGGCGGAGGAAACGGCCTGAATGACTGCTCGCATTGCGTTAACTCCTTGTCACCTTGAGCACGTCCCGCACCTTGGAAAGGCGCGCCACCACACGGTTGAGGTGCTCGGTATTGTTGATGCCGATGGTCAGGCTGACCACGGCGCAGTTGTTTTCTACCTGACGGGCGTTCATGGCATAAATGGGCACCCGGATATCGGCCAGTGCGCTGAGCACGTCCTGCAGCAGCTCGTTGCGGTTCAGGGCAATGATCTCCAGCCCGGCCTTGTAGCTGTCCTTGACGCTGTCTGCCCAGTAGGCCTTGACCCAGCGGGGAGCGTTGGAGGGGTCCTTCATGCTGGCAACGGCGTTGGCACAGGTCTGCTTGTGGATGGAAACACCAAAGCCACGGGTGATAAAGCCCACGATGGGGTCGCCGGGCAGCGGGCTGCAGCACTTGGCAAACTTGATGGGGGTGTTATCGAAGCCCTCCACCACCACGCCATCGGTGGCGTGCACACGGCTCAGGTCTACCTTGGGCAGATCCTCCACCGACTTATTTTCCTCGGCTTCGGCAGCCTTGAGCTTCTGCCACTCTTCCTTGAGCTTGGGCAGGCAGTTGGCAATGGTCATGCCGCCGTAGCCGATGGCGGCGTACAGCTCCTCGGCGTTGTTCTGGCGCATCCGGCGGGAGCAGCCGTCGATAAAGGCATCCAGCTGGTCGTCCGGGATGATGATCATCTCCCGGCGCAGTTCCTTGGACAAGGCGTCCCGTCCCTGCTGGATATTCTCCTCCCGGCGCATCTTCTTGAACCAGTTGCGGATCTTGCTCTTGGCTTCGCTGGTGCGCACGATCTTGAGCCAGTCGCGGCTGGGGCCCTTATCTGCCGGGCCCAGCAGCACCTCAATGATCTCGCCGGTAGCCACCACATGGTCGATGGGCACCATGCGGTTGTTCACCTTGCAGCCCACCATGCGGTTGCCCACCGCCGAATGGATGGCGTAGGCAAAGTCGATACAGGTAGCGCCGGTGGGCAGGTTGATGACATCGCCCTTGGGGGTAAAGGCGAACACCTCCTCCGGCAGAAGGTCGCTCTTCAAGTCGTGGAGCAGGTTGCCGGAATCCTCGCTCAGGCGCTGGTTTTCCAGCAGCTGGCTGACCCATGCCAGACGGTCGTCCAGCTTATCGTGGCCTTCGCGGCCTTCCTTGTACTTCCAGTGGGCGGCAACGCCGTACTCGGCCTGCTCGTCCATTTTGCGGGTGCGGATCTGCACCTCAAAGGGGATGCCCTCGTGCCCGATGACGGTGGTGTGCAGGCTCTGGTAGCCGTTGGGCTTGGGGGTGGAGATAT
>OFMA01000099.1_pt1 | contig 61638 bp, 56 predicted proteins | sample 1541011 | NCBI WGS metagenome assembly OFMA01 (sample SAMN04209225, study PRJEB22552) | human gut metagenome | biome: gut; material: feces | host: Homo sapiens | place: USA: Oklahoma
CTGACCGCAACGGCGGCTACACCCGCATCATCAAGATCGGCGCTCGCCGCGGCGATGCAGCTGAGATGGCAGTTCTGGAGCTCGTCTGATCCTGCTCTGACTGTTTGATACAGTAACAAGAGAAACCATTGCACAGCTTTTGTGCAGTGGTTTCTTTTTTTGTTATAGGGGGTTACCCCCTCAGTCGCTGCGCGCATTTAAAATCGTCCCACGCGCAAGCTTGCCGGATATGTCCCACCCCCTTTTTTGTGTCCGCAAAGTGTGGTATACTGAAAATAGCATTTTATGCCCGGAAGGAGGTTGACCGGTATGAACAGGACCCGCAGGCTGCGGCTGGTGCTGTGCACGCTGCTGTGCTTTGTGCTGTGCAGCTGCCAGACCGTGCTGCCGGCCAACGAAAAGGCACAGGTAGAGGAACTGCTGCGTGCCCCGAAGCTTTCCGGCGATTATGGCGCGCTGCAAACTGCCCTGAACGACTGGCTGGGGGAGAGCGCCCAGCTGAAATATCCCATTCAGGGGGAGCTGCTTTCCCCCTTTGTGCTGCAGGACTTGGACGGTGACGGTCGGCAGGATGCGGCGGTGCTGTATACCACCGCCCAGACCGCCAACGTCTGCGTAGCCATTTTGCAGCGGGACGACACCGGAAGCTGGCAGGTGCGCCAGAGCGTGGAGGGCCTTGCCGAAACGGTGGAGAACGTCAGCCTTGCCCAATTGCAGGATACGGACAGCTGCCAGCTGGTGGTGGGCTATACCGCTGCCCAGAATGACCACTATCTGGCGGTGTACTCCTATCAGAAGGGCACCCTGTCCACCATTCTGGAGCAGCAGTACGAGCAGTATCTGGTGGAAAATATCACCGGCGGCAGCAGTCAGGATCTGATCCTGATGTCTACACAGGAGGACGGCAGCGTGCAGATCGAACTGCTGACCGCAGACCGCAAGGGCAGCTTCCGGCAGGTGGCGGTCAACGGCCTTTCCGCAGATAAATTTTCCGGCTGCGCCTCGGTGGCGGCGGGCGCGGGCGCGGACGGGCGGCACTATCTGGTGCTGGACGGCTGGACTGGCATTTCCGGCAACAATCTGGCCTCGGTGCTGCTGTGCTACGACGAGACTAGCCAGCAGATGGTGCCCGCCACACGGATCAGCAGCCAGCGGCTGTATAACGCCTCTTTGCGCAACGTGCCCACGCTGGTCAGCCGGGACCTGGACGGGGACGGCATCGTGGAGATCCCCACCCAGCCGGACGAGGCGGGTCTGCTGAACCTGAGCCAGAGCCGCCGCATGGACTTTATCGTCTGGATGGACTACACCAGCAGCCAACCGGAAAAAAGCTTTGGCCTGCTGGACGAAGAGACCAACTGCTATATCGAACTGCCCGCCGAGTGGGAGGGCAACCTGAAGCTGACCGACAGCGAGGAATTTGACGGCGCAGTGGAGCTGCGCACGGTGGACGAGGATCAGCTGGTGCTGACGGTACGGCTGGCAAGGACCTCGGCCAACTCCACCGGCTGGACAAGGCTTGGCGTGGTGGCGTCCCGTCAGGTGCAGGCCAGAATGGGCCCGGACGTTTTGCTTTCTGACACGAACTACCGCCTTTCCAAGGCGTTGTATCTGCTGAATTAAGGAATGGAGGATGCTGCATGGTACGAGTGCTTGTTGTAGAAGATGAAGCCAATATCCGCGATATGATCGCCCTGAACCTGCGCCATGCGGGGATGGAGGTGGTGGAGGCCGAAAGCGCCGAAGCCGCCCTGCCGCTGCTGGCACAGAAGCCCGGCTGTGATGCCGCCATTCTGGACGTGATGCTGCCGGGCATGAACGGGTTCTCGCTGTGCGAGACCATCCGCCGCACCGACCAGCAGATCGGCATCATCATCCTCAGCGCCAAGGGGCAGGAGCAGGATAAAATCCGCGGTTTGTCCATCGGCGCAGACGATTACATGACCAAGCCCTTCAGCGTCAGCGAGCTGCTGGCGCGTGTGGAGGCGCTGTGCCGCCGGGTGATCCGCACCAAGGAGGAGGACAGCAACGGGAACACCCCACTGGGCACGTTGACCAGCGGCGAGTTCGTGCTGGACGAGAACCGCCGCGTGCTGCTGAAGGCCGGTCAGCCCATTGAGCTGACGCAGGTGGAGTTCCAGATCATGGAGCTGTTCTTCCGCAACCCGGGCACTGCGCTGGTGCGCGAAAAGATCCTGAAGGGGGTCTGGGGCGAGAACTACTTCGGCGATGTAAAGATCGTGGATGTGAACATCCGCCGCCTGCGCATGAAGGTGGAGGACGAGCCCAGCCACCCCACTCACATCATGACCGTGTGGGGCTATGGCTACCGGTGGGAAGAATAGAAATGTGATTCAGGAAAGTCCGTAGGACTTTCCTGAATCACAAAAAAATATTTTTTTATTATCTATACTCACCGAAAGGAGGACACTGTTATGCGAAGCGGTATCACCCGCCGCTGGCTGCGGGGCAACCTGCTCATCACCGTACTGGTGGTGCTGCTGGCCGAGGCAATGTTTTTGTACAGCTATACCCGGGGCTATTATAGCAGCGTGCAGCAAATTATGTACCGGCGGTTCTCCTCGGTGACCGGTCAGCTGAAAATGTATACCGGCGATACCGCCCAAAGCGCCGCCGCCAGCCGCAGTCTGGCGCTGCGGCGCATGGTGGAGCAGTTTGCCGATAAGGATAAATACGAGTTCATGCTGCTGGACAGCTACGGCGGCGTGATCGCCTCCTCCAGCGGTACGGATGCGGAAGGCATCGTCAGCAGTAAGGACTTTGAGCAGGCGCTCAACGGCCCGGACGGTCTGGGTGTGGCGGTGTACCGCACCCAGTCGGGCGAGGTAGTCATGGCGGCCTGCTCGCTGGTGCCCTATGACGCCGAGGACGTGGCTGCCCTGCGGCTGGTCACCAGTCTGGCGCTGGTGGAGCGGCAGGTCAAAAACGCCATCATCATCAGTGTGCTCCTTGCGGTGGCAATTTTGCTGTTTACGATCATGTCCGGGCTGTACTTCGTGCGGGGCATTGTGGTGCCGCTGGGGCAGGTGGAACGCACCGCTGCCGGCATCGCCCGGGGCGAGCTGGATGTGCGCCTGCCCCTGACCGGCGACCCTCACGACGAGGTGGACCGGCTGCGCGGCACCATCAATCAGATGGCCGAGGGACTGGAAGAGACCGAGAAGATGAAGAACGAGTTCATCAGCTCGGTGTCCCACGAGCTGCGCACTCCGCTTACCTCCATCCGGGGCTGGGTGGAGACCTTGATGACCTTGGATGACCCCACGGACGAGAACTACCGCAAGGGACTGGAGATCATCAATAACGAGACCGGGCGGCTGAACAATATGGTGGAGGAGCTGCTGGATTTCAGCCGCCTGCAGAACGGACGCATCCGCATGGAGTGCCGGCCGCTGGACTTGGTGGCAGAACTGACCGATGCGGTGCTCTTCTGCGAGGCGCGCATCCGGCAGGAGGGGCTGCTGCTCCACTACGCCGAGCCGGAGGAGATGATCCCTGTCTACGCCGACCCGGACCGTCTGCGGCAGGTGTTCATCAATATTCTAGATAACGCCATCAAATACTCTGCCCCCGGCGGGCGCATCACGGTCAAACTGTGGGCAGGGGAGTACAAGGCCTTTGTGGAGATTATCGATCAGGGACGCGGCATCCCGCCGGAGGATCTGGAAAACGTAAAGACCAAGTTCTACAAGGGCAGCAACTCGGTGCGCGGCAGCGGCATCGGTCTGGCGCTGGTGGATTCCATCATGACTGCGCTGGACGGCACGCTGGATATCAAGAGCACCCTCGGGCGCGGCACCGTGGTCACCTTGGGTCTGCCGCTGTACCATAAGGCGTGAGAAACGCCCAAAACACAGATTTTGTCACATTTGTGTGCTAAAATAAGCTTTGCCCGGGCATAGCCCCGGATAAAATATAAAAAAGACCGCTCTTTGCCGCAAGCGGCAGGGGCGGATATCGGGAGAAACCAATGAATCAACCTAAAAAGGAACGCTTTAAGACCAGCGTAGGCGGGCAGGCACTGATGGAAGGCATCATGATGCGCGGCCCCAAACAGATGTGCTGCGCCGTGCGCAAGCCGGACGGTACTATTGAGACCAAGCTCGACCCCACTCCCGCCCACGGGGTATGGATGAAGATCCCGCTGGTGCGCGGTGCCATCGCCATGATCGAGAGCATGATCGTGGGCTACCGCTACATGATGTACTCGGCACAGGTGAGCATGGGGGACGACTACGACCCCGCCGAGGAGGAGACCGCCTTTGAAAAATGGGTGGGGGAGCATCTGGGCGAGAAGGCCGAGAATGCGCTGCTGACCGTTGCGGCGGTGCTGGGCGGTCTGCTGGCGATTCTGCTGTTTACCGTACTGCCCACCTTCCTTGTGGGCGGAGTGAACCGTCTGCTGCCGCTGGGGCGCTGGGGCAAAGTGGTGCTGGAGGCCGTGCTGAAGGTGGCCATCTTCCTGACCTATATGGTGGGCATCTCCAAAATGAAGGAGATCCACCGCGTGTTTGAGTACCACGGTGCAGAGCATAAGACCATTGCCTGCTACGAAGCGGGTGACCCGCTGACCGTGGAGAACGTGCGCAAGTATACCCGCTTCCACCCCCGCTGCGGCACCAGTTTCCTCATTCTGGTGGTCATCGTCAGCGTGTTTTTGTACAGCGTGCTGCCGTGGGGCAGCATCGGTCTGCGGGTGGTGTGCAAGCTGCTGCTGCTGCCGCTGGTCATGGGCATCAGCTACGAGCTGCTCAAGTGGTGCGGCCGGTCGGATAACATCGCCACCCGCATCATCCGGCAGCCGGGCATCTGGGTGCAGCACCTCACCGTCTTTGAGCCGGACGACAGCATGATCGAGGTGGCCATTGCAGCCATCACTCCCGTGCTGCCTGAAAACCCGGAGGAGGGTAAATGGTAAGCGAAGCAATGCTCCCCCGCGCAGCGGTGCGGGAGGTGGAGCAGCGGCTGACCGCCGCAGGCTGCCCGGACGCGGATTTTGACGCGCGGGAGCTGTTCCGGCTGGCGACCGGGCGGGACGTGCGGCTTTCCGACCGTCCGCTGACCGCAGAGCAGGCGGCGGCGCTGGAAGTACTCTGCACCCGCCGCGCCGCGCGGGAACCGCTGCAGTACCTCTGCGGCAGCTGGAGCTTTTTAGACTTTGAGTTGGCGGTGGGCCCCGGGGTGCTCTGCCCCCGGGCAGATACCGAGGTGGTGGCGCAGGCCGCCGCCGAGACCCTTGCGGGCATCGCAGCGCCCCGGGTGCTGGACCTCTGCGCCGGAACAGGCTGTCTGGGGCTGGGGGTCAAGCGCTTTTGCCCCGCCGCGCAGGTGACCTGCGTGGAAAAAAGCCCTGCGGCCTTTGCCTATCTGGAAAAGAACGCCCGCTGCGCCCTGACCGGACAGGGCAGACAGACCGAGAATGTGTTGGAACCCTCTGCCCTCGAGCAGGCAAATGCCCCGGCCTTTGATTGGGGCCCGGCGCTGAACGCGCTGCGGGCAAGCAAAAAGCCTGCCTACGCGGTGCAGCCGGTGCAGGCAGACCTGTTCACCTACTGGGAGACCCTGCCGGAGGGACAGCTGGAGCTCATCGTCTCGAACCCGCCCTACCTGACCGCCGCCGAGATGGAGCAACTGCAGCCCGAGGTGGCACAGGAGCCTGCCATGGCGCTGGAAGCCGGGGAGGACGGTCTTGTGTTCTACCGTGCGCTGGCGCAGCACTACAAAAACGCGCTGTGCCCCGGCGGGGCGCTGGTATTGGAGATCGGCTGGCAGCAGCGGGAGGCTGTAACCGCCCTGCTGGCGGAGTACGGCTGGGCAGACATCCGCTGCATCCAGGACTTTGGCGGCAACGACCGCTGCGTGACTGCCCGCCGCCCAAAATAAATTGGAAAAAACAAACAACTTCTTGTTGTAATATTTTGATTTTGTGTTATACTAAGAAGGAAAGCGAAGGATGGCCCGCCCTCTGCGGGCCCAAAGGATAAAAGGAGCAGCAGGCTATGGCAAAAAATCAGAACAACAACGTTGCACCGGCCACTCAAAAGACCGAGCCGGAGGCCAAGAAGGACGCGCTGGCTACGGCGCTGGCGCAGATCGAAAAGCAGTTCGGCAAGGGTGCCGTCATGAAGCTGGGCGACAACGCCTCCATGCAGGTGGATGCCATCTCTACTGGCAGTTTGGGGCTGGATCTGGCGCTGGGCGTGGGCGGTGTGCCGCGCGGCCGCATCATCGAGGTGTACGGCCCGGAATCCAGCGGTAAGACCACGCTGGCGCTGCACATCCTTGCCGAAGCCCAGAAGAAGGGCGGCGAGGTGGCCTTTATCGACGTTGAGCACGCACTGGACCCCACCTATGCCGAGGCGCTGGGCGTGGACATCAACAACCTGCTGGTCAGCCAGCCGGACACCGGCGAGCAGGCCATGGAGATCTGCGAAGCACTGGTGCGCTCCGGTGCCATTGATGCCATCGTAGTGGACTCGGTAGCCGCCATGGTGCCCCGCGCCGAGATCGAGGGCGAGATGGGCGACAGCCATGTGGGCTTGCAGGCACGTCTGATGAGTCAGGCCATGCGTAAGCTGACCAGCGTCATCGGCAAGACCAACACGGTCTGCGTGTTCATCAACCAGCTGCGCGAGAAGGTGGGCGTCATGTACGGCAACCCGGAGGTGACCACCGGCGGCCGCGCCCTGAAGTACTACGCCTCGGTGCGTATCGACATCCGCCGCGTGGAGGGTCTGAAGGACTCCTCCGGTCAGTTCATCGGCAACCACACCCGCGCCAAGATCGTGAAGAACAAGGTGGCTCCGCCGTTCCGTGAGGCCGAGTTCGATATCATGTTCGGCGAGGGCATCTCCAAAATGAGCGAGCTCATCGATGTGGGTGTCAAGCTGGGCATCGTGCAGAAGAGCGGCGCATGGTTCAACTACGGCGATATCCGTCTGGGTCAGGGCCGCGACAACGCCAAGCAGTTCCTGAAGGATAACCCCGAGATCGCCAATGACATCGAGGGACAGATCCGCGCCAACGCTGATAAGCTGTACGCCACCCGCCGCCCGGCAGGCCGCGCTGTTGCCGCAGCGGAAAAGCCCGCCGACCCCGCCGCCGCAAAGGAGCCGGTGGTCAAGGCACCCACCCGCAGCAGCGAGAGTGAGCTGGACATCATGGTGGAGGACTAAATGGCCTTCTACCGCCGCCGACCCCGCCCGGATGCGGAAAAGTGCGCCGACCCCGCCAAGGCGCGGGCGAGCGCGCTGGAAACGCTGGCCGGGCAGGAGGTCTCTGCCAATATACTGTATGAGCGGCTGTGCCGCCGCTATACCGAACAGGCCGCTGCCGCCGCTGTGGCGGAGATGGTGCAGCTGGACTATGTGAACGATGCCCGCTACGCCGAAGCACGGGCACACAGTCTGCTGGCTGCCCGCAAAAGCCGCCGCGCCGCCGCCCAGAGCCTGCGCCAGAAGGGGCTTGCCCCCGCCGAGGTAGCGGGCGCGCTGGAAGCGGTCTACGCACCGGAGGATAGCGGCGATGACCCGGAGCTGGAAGCCGCCGCCGCGCTGGTGGACAGCCGCTACCGCAAAAAACTGGCCATCGGCCGCCGCGACCTTGTGGTGGCGGCGCTGCAGCGCCGCGGCTTTGCCTACCCCGTCATCAAGGAAGCCATCCGCAGGGTGGAGGAGGGGGAATGACCCTCCCGTAAAATTTTAAAAGCATCCCTCAAAAGAGAAAGAGAGTATCATCCCTTATGAAAATTGCGTGTATTTCCCTTGGCTGCCCGAAGAATCAGGTGGATCTGGATGTGATGGTGCACATCCTGCTGTCTGCCGGGCACGAGACTGTGGCTGATCTGGCCGAAGCCGATGTCATCCTTGTGAACACCTGCGGCTTTATCGAGAGCGCCAAGACCGAGGCCATTGAAAACATTCTGGAAGCCTGCGCTTATAAGCAGCAGAACCCGAACCTGAAGGTCATCGTTACCGGCTGCCTTGCCGAGCGCTACCGCAGCCAGATCGAGGAAGAGATCCCGGAGGTGGACGCCGTTGTAGGCTGCGCCTCCAACAAGGCCATTGACACCATCGTGGAGCGGCTGTTCCACGGCGAGGATCATCTGGAAAGCTACGGCGCCAAAAAGGACTTCCCGCTGGGCGGCAAGCGCGTTATCGGCACGCCCGCCCACTATGCGTACTTAAAGATCGCCGAGGGCTGCAACAACCGCTGCCACTACTGCGCCATCCCGGGCATCCGCGGCCCGCTGCACAGCCGCGATATGGCCGACTGCGTTGCCGAGGCTCGCTGGCTGGCCGGTGAGGGCGTGAAGGAGCTTATTGTTGTGGCGCAGGACCCCACCGCCTACGGCGAGGACTGGGGCAAGCCCGGCAGCATCTGTGAGCTGCTGGACAAGCTGAACAAGGTGCCGGGGCTGGAATGGATCCGCATCATGTACGCCTACCCGGAGCGCATCACCGATGAATTCATCGCCGCCATGAAGCGCAACGAGAAGGTGGTGCCCTACCTCGACCTGCCCATCCAGCACTGCAATGATACCATCCTCAAGAACATGAACCGCCGCTCCACCCGTGCGGAGCTGCTGGAGGTCATCGGCAAGCTGCGCCGCGAGATTCCCGGCATCACCCTGCGCACCACCCTGATCGCGGGCTTCCCCGGCGAGACCGAGGAGCAGTTCGAGGATCTGTGCAACTTCGTCAAGGAAGTGCAGTTCGACCGTCTGGGCTGCTTTGCCTACTCTGCTGAGGAGAACACTGTGGCAGCACGGATGGACGGTCAGATCGAACAGGAGGTCAAGGACAAGCGCGCCGAGCTGGTGATGCAGATCCAGACCGGCATCATGGCGCAGAAGCAGGCCGAAAAGGTGGGCCAGACCGTGCACGTTCTGTGTGACGGCATCGACGAGGAAAACGGTCTGTACCTCTGCCGCACCACCGGCGATGCGCCGGAAGTGGACGGTTGTGTCTGCGTTTCCAGCGAGGAACCGCTGTACCCCGGCCAGTTCTATGATGTGCTGGTAGAGGACAGCGACCTTTACGATCTGTATGGTACGGTCGTAAAATAACGAATTGGAGGATAAAACCTATGAATCTACCCAATAAACTTACACTGACCCGTATTATTCTGGTGCCGGTGTTCATGATCTTTGTGTCCCTGACCAGTCTGGACAGCATCGTGGACGGCAATTTTAACGCCACCTTCTACCTGCTGGCCGGCATCGTGTTCGCTGCTGCCAGCTTTACCGATTATCTGGACGGCCATCTGGCACGCAAGTGGCACATGGTCACCGATTTCGGCAAGTTTGCCGACCCGCTGGCCGATAAGCTGCTGACCACCGTGGCCTTCATCTACATGCTGCGGGACGGCGTGTGCAGCCCCGTGGTGCTGTGCATCATTCTGGCACGCGAGTTTGCGGTGTCCGGCCTGCGCATGGTGGCTGCCGGTGCCAAGGACGGCAAGGTCATCGCCGCCAATATGTGGGGCAAGGTCAAGACCGTGCTGCAGATGCTGAGCATCATCTTCTACTTCTTCGGCACGGCGCTGAGCTACCGCGGTACGGTGGACAGTGTTTCCATCGTGGTGGTGGTCTCCATCGCCCTGTGCTGGCTGGTGGCCGCTGTGACCGCCATCTCCGGCATCAAGTACCTGTGGGATAACCGCAGCTTTATCAACACTGCAAAGTAAAAATGTGGAAAACCAAAGGCCGCTGCACTTCATCGTGCAGCGGCCTTTTAACTGTATGGGACGATTGGGAATGCCCTCCGCAGGGGTAGCAGGTGGTAGCCGGGGATGTTCTCTTTTGACACACCAGAAAAGTGCCAGCGATTTCGACGCGCTGGAGCCACGAAAAAGGGGTTGCTCGCCCCTTTTAACCCCAAAGGGGAGGGCTACACCGGAAAAAACTGAAGATTCACGCCTGTTCGGCGTGAAGATCTTTTAACCGTTTTTTCCGGCTCCGCCGATTTGAAGCCCCTCAGTCGCTGCGCGACAGCTCCCCAAGGGGAGCGTTCCCACCCGCAAGCTTTGTGCTTTAGTCGGAAACTTTCTCGCCATGCCAAAGGCTCCCTCCCGGAGGGAGCTGTCAAAGCCGTCAGGCTTTGACTGAGGGAGTTCAGCCCGCTGAAAGTCTGCAAAAATCTTTCCCCCGCCGCGCCGCGCTTTCGCAGAAAGCGGCGCGGCAGCTGCCGTTTTCCTCTACGCCCCCTCCCGTGAAAATGCAATGCCGGAGCGTCCGCAGACGCTCCGGCATTGCTCTATTAAAAATAATTTTTCCGCTATTTATGCGCAGAGCAAAGCGGAGCGCATTGAAATCGTTCACGCTCCGGCAGACGCACTGTCAGGAAAGCACGGCGCTTTCCTCCACCTTGTCCAGCACCGCCAACTGCAAGGCGTTCAGCATGCTGCGCTGTGCGCCGTAGGTGTCGGCGTAGGAGCTGTTGGCGCTGTCGATCTGCTCCTGTGTGGGGGTGATGTCCAGCTGCTCCGCAATGGCCTGAAAGACCAGATCCTGCTTGGCCAGATGCTCAAAGTAGGCATCGGAATCCGCCAGCATCGCGTCGGCATCGGCGTAGCCCTTGGCCTGTGCGTAGGCGTCCAGCTCCATGCCGTACTTGGTAGCCAGCTGAGAGTGGTAGTTCAGGAACATCCGGATGTAGTAGCTGGTGATCTGGGTGGGGACTTCTTTAAAGGTGGAGTTCGTGAGCAGATAGTCCATCACGGCGTTGTCCAGATTGTTGGCGTACAGGGCGCTGTCAAAGTACTGGCGCAGGGCGTCTGCGGTGTGCAGGTCGTCGCTGGCGGCAAAATTGGTCTCCACCCACTCGTCGGTCAGGGTGGGCACAACGCTCTGGGTGATGGCGTTCAGGGTCACGCTGAACACGGCCTCCTTGCCGCTGAGGGTGATGGTGTTGCCCTCGGCGTCGGTGGAGTCGCCATAGCCCTCCGGGAAGGTAACAGTCACATCAAAGGTGTCACCGATGTTGTGGCCGATGATCTGATCCTCGAAGCCGTCAATGAAGGAGTGGCTGCCCAGCGTCAGGTCGTAGCCAGTGGCGGTGCCGCCGGTAAAGGCTACGCCGTCCACCGCGCCGGAATAGTCGATGTTCACGGTGTCGCCGCTCTGGGCTGCCCGGTCGGTGATGTTCTGGGTGGTGGCGTACTGGTTCAGCAAAGTGTCGATCTGGGTCTGGATCTCTGTCTCGGTAGGCTCGAGATCAGCCTTGGAAAGCGGCAGCGCGGACACGTCATCCGGCAGGGTCACATAGTCCAGTGCGCGGATGCCGGTCCAGTGGCCGTTATCGTCCAGCCCCTCAGAATAATCGAAGCTGGCGTAGTCGAAATCCGACACCTTGCCGTAGGTGGACACGCTTGCGCCGGATGCGGCAGAGTTTGCCGTGGTGCCGCTCTGCTTCTTGGTCAGCATAAAGCAGGCAGCAGCTACGCACAGCACAGCAGCCACCGCGCACAGCACACACAACAGGATCTTGGTAATGCGTTTCAAAAGAGATACCTCCTAAAAATAGCAGACCGTTTTCACGGAGAATGCAAATATCATACCTTACTATTATAACGGAAAAATGCGAAAAGAAAAGATTTTTGCGAAAATTCCACAAATATCGCCCGGCACAGGTATCACTTTTGCCCGCTTTGGGGCGGGAAATGCCGCAAAACCGGTGGAAATACCCGGGCGGTTCTGTTACAATAAAACTGTATGAGCCTTTCCCTGCGGGGGAAAGCCTTTTGCTGAAATTGGAGGATAAAACCATGGATTACAATAAAGCAGCTCTGGAAATGCACGAGACCCACAAGGGAAAGGTGGGCATCGTGAGCAAGGTGGAAGTCGCCACCCGTGACGACCTGTCCACCGCCTACACCCCCGGTGTGGCAGAGCCCTGCCGCAAGATCAAGGAAAACCCCGAGGATGTGTATAAGTACACTTTCAAGGGCAACATGGTGGCCGTTGTCTCCAACGGCACCGCCGTGCTGGGTCTGGGCGATATCGGCCCGGAGGCCGGTCTGCCGGTCATGGAGGGCAAGGCTGTGCTGTTCAAGGAGTTCGGCGGCGTAGACGCCTTCCCCATCTGCATCGATGCTCACGACGCTGCCAGTGTCATTGCTGCCTGCAAGGCCATCGCGCCCACCTTTGGCGGCATCAATCTGGAGGACATCAAGAGCCCCGAGTGCTTCGAGATCGAGGAGACCTTGGAGCGGGAGCTGGACATCCCCGTGTTCCACGACGACCAGCACGGCACCGCCATCGTGGTCACTGCTGCCCTCATCAACGCCCTGCGGGTGGTGAATAAGAAGATGGAGGACGTGCACATCGTTCTGAACGGCCCCGGCGCTGCCGGTACCGCCATCATCAAGATGCTCATGACCGCCGGTGCCAAGGACATTATTGCGGTGGATCAGTTCGGCACCCTGTACAAGGGCTGCAACAGCGCCGAAGCCCACAAGAACTGGCTGGGCGAGGTGACCAACCCTCGCCAGATCAAGGGTGGCCTGAAGGAAGCGCTGGAAGGCGCAGATGTGTTCATCGGTGTGTCCCGCCCCGGCATCCTGACCACCGAGCTGTGCAAGACCATGAACAAGGACGCCATCGTCTTTGCCATGGCAAACCCCACCCCGGAGATCATGCCGGACGAAGCCAAGGCGGGCGGCGTGCGGGTGATGGCTACCGGCCGCAGCGACTTCCCCAATCAGGTCAACAATGTGTTGTGCTTCCCCGGCCTGTTCAAGGGCGCGCTCAGCGTCCGCGCCCGGGATATCAACAACGAGATGAAGCTGGCTGCTGCCTACGCCATTGCAGACCTCATCACCGATGCCGACCGCAGCGAGGAGAACATCATCCCCGGCGCGTTCGACCCTCGCGTGGCCGAAGCTGTGGCAAATGCCGTGGCAAAAGCTGCCCGCGAGACCGGCGTGGCACGGCTGTAAGCGGAGGACACAGGCATGAGAACGATCTCCGCACAGAGCATTACGGATACGGTGGCGCAGCTCTGCATTAAAGCCAACACCCAGCTGCCGCAGGACGTGCAGGCCGCGCTGGAAAAGGCACGGGAAGAAGAGCCGTGGCCGCTGGCAAAGAACACATTAGACCTGCTGTGGTCGAACCTTAGCGCTGCAAAGGAGAAAGACCTGCCCATCTGTCAGGACACCGGCATGGCCTGCGTGTTCGTGGAGCTGGGCACGGATGTGCACATTGACGGCAGCTTTGAAGCCGCCATCCACGAGGGCGTGCGCCGGGGCTATACGGACGGCTATCTGCGCAAAAGCATCGTGGCTGACCCGCTGCGCCGGGGCAACACCGGCGATAACACCCCGGCGGCCATCACGGTGCATCTGGTGGACGGCGAGGGCTGCCGCATCACGGTAGCACCCAAGGGCTTTGGCAGCGAGAACATGAGCCGCATCCAGATGCTCAAGCCCGCCGACGGCGTGGAGGGCTTTAAAAAGTTCGTGGTGGATACTGTGCGTCTGGCAGGCTCCAACCCCTGCCCGCCCATCGTACTGGGCATCGGCGTGGGCGGCAGCTTTGACAAGGTGGCGTATCTTGCCAAAAAGGCGCTGCTGCGCCCGCTGGATGTCCCCAACCCCGACCCCTACTACGCCCAGTTGGAGCAGGAGCTGCTTACCGCCATCAATGCACTGGGCATCGGCCCGCAGGGCTTTGGCGGCAAGACCACCTGCCTCGGCCTTGCCATTGAGCAGATGCCCACCCATGTGGCGGGTCTGCCGGTGGCTGTGAACGTTTCCTGCCATGTGACCCGCCGCGCCAGCGCGGAGCTGTAAGGAGGGGAGAACGATGGAATACAGACTGACTACCCCCTGCACTGCGCAGGATCTTGCCCCGCTGAAGGCGGGGGATACCGTGCTGCTTTCCGGCGTGGTGTACACCGCCCGGGATCAGGCACACAAGCGGATGATGGAAGCACTGGACAAGGGCGAGACCCTGCCTTTTGATCTGGAAGGCAGCGCCATCTATTATGTAGGTCCCACCCCGGAGCGCCCGGGCGAGATCATCGGCTCGGCAGGGCCTACCACAAGCGGGCGCATGGACGCCATGAGTCCCCGGCTGCTGGATCTTGGCAACAAGATCATGATCGGCAAGGGCAAGCGGGATGCCGCCGTCAAGGCAGCTGTGGTGCGCAACGGCGCGGTGTATCTGGCGGCGCTGGGCGGCGCCGGTGCGCTGATGGCCAAAAGCGTGCAGACGCTGGAAGTGATCGCATGGCCGGACTTGGGCTGTGAGGCGGTGCGCCGCCTGACCGTGCAGGATATGCCCCTGACCGTTGTGCTGGACGCCCACGGCGGCGACCTGTACGAGGCCGGCCCTGCGGCCTATCTGGCCACACGGTAAGGCCAAAACGCCGAGAATTGCACCCTTTGCACAAAACAGGGGTGGCGTAAAACCGGCAAAACAGCAGTTCTGTGCAGAAAAATATGATTAGTTTAACAAAACTTGCTGCGAATTACTTGCATCAACCGCAAAAGTGTGATATCCTTTAACATGCGACAGAGGGTACACATCCCCTGTCGGAAAAATCCCCCAGAGGGAATAAGGCAGGAGGCCGGACAAACCATGCAGATCCACCAGTCCGCAGAAGATTATCTTGAAACGATCCTGATGCTGAGCCAGCGTATGGGCAAAGTGCGCTCCATTGACGTTGTCAATGAGCTGGGCTTTACCAAAGCCAGCGTGAGCATCGCCATGAAAAAGCTGCGGGAGAACGGCTATATCGCGGTGGACGGCGAAGGCAACCTGACCCTGCTGGAGCCAGGGCTGGAGATCGCTCAGCGCATTTACAGCCGCCATCAGCTGCTGACCCACTTCTTTGTGCAGCTGGGCGTGGACGAGCAGACCGCCGCCGAGGACGCCTGCAAGGCAGAGCACATCCTCAGCGAGCAGACGCTGGAAAAGATCCGCGAAAGCGCCCTGCGCAACGATGCCGCCCATCCGCAGGCAAAGTGATATGATTCCAAGAGACACCGGAACGCCGAAAGACGTTCCGGTGTCTTTTTTTGTACGAATTTTTTCGGTTTGTGTTGCATATTTGTTATGGATTTGGTACAATGGGCCTGTGCGAAAAAGGAACGTTGGAAGAGCGAAAAAGGGCCGGGACGGCGCAAAGCCGCCCTAGGGTAAAGGAGAGCGTTGCGGCATGGATGCGATTGCCCATACTCAGGTCAGTGCGGTCTGTCTGGTCACGCTGGCGGTCTTGCTGCGGGCGCAGCAGAAAATGCGGGATAAAAGCCTGCCCGGGCGGCTGTTTACGGCGCTGCTGTGGTCTGCCGGGGCGCTGACGATCGTAGATCATGGCAGTGCGCTGGCGCAGCTGGGCGCGTGGCAGGAGCTGGGCATCCCCCTGACCTACCGGCTGAACGCCGGGGGCAGTATTTTGTTTTATCTGCTGGCGGCGTGCTGCTGCCAGCTGGTGTTTTTGTATGTGGAGGCAGAGTTGGGGCGTACATGGATGGAGGACGGCCGCAGGCTGGCGCTCAGCGCCGCACCGGTGGCGTTGCTTTTGCTGGCGCTGCTGACAGCGCGGGACGAAAACGGCTTCTGCTATCTGGATGCAGAGGGGCTGCGGGGCAGCACCCTGTTCTGGGGGGCGAAGCTGGTGGGGCTTGCCTATCTGGCGGCGGCCTTTCTCCGCTGCAGCTGGACGCTGAGCAACTGGAAGCAGGAAACACCCAAAGAGGAACTGAAGACCCTGCTGCTGCTCGCGCTTGCGCCGGCGGCAGGCTTTTTGCTGCAAGGCTGGCTGCCCGGGCGCGGGCTGCTGTGCTGCGGCATTACGCTGGGGCTGGTGTGCGTGTATGTGCTGGTGTTGCAGACCAAGTTCACGGTGGACACCCTGACCGGCGTCAGCAACCGCATCGTGGCGCTGCGGTATCTGGAAAGCGAACTGCCCTACTACCGCCGTCACCCCAACCGCTCGCTGCACTTCCTCATGATGGACATGGATCACTTCAAGCACATCAACGATGAATACGGCCACCTGGAGGGGGACGCTGCGCTGGTGCTGCTGGCGGGCATTTTGAAAAAGGTGTGCGCCAACTATAACGGCGTGCTGGCGCGCTACGGCGGCGATGAATTTTGCATCGCCTGCGGCTGCAACAGCGTGGAGGTGCGCACCCTGATCGCCTCCATCCAGCGGGAGCTGGACGCTGCCAACGCCGCCTCCGGCAAGCCCTACCAGATCGAGATCAGCATCGGCTGCGCCCGTCTTGAGCCGGACATTGCCACCGTGCACGACCTGATCGATAAAGCCGATCAGGAAATGTACCACCTCAAGACCCGCAAGCGCGGAGTTTCCTAAAATAAAGAAGGCACCTGCAACCCTTCCTGTCTGTGCGTTGGCACCCGAAGGCGTTTGCGGGTGCTTTTTCTTTGACCTGTTGAGAGCCAAGAAGCAACCCCGCAGTGCGGATGTTTCCGCAGGAAACAGGCACTGCAAATGCCGTTTCCCTCTACGACCCCTCCTGTGAAAAAGCAATTTCGAAACGCCCGCAGGCGTTTCGAAATTGTAAATCAAAATAATTCTTCCGCTGAAAATGGCTAGAGCGTAGCGGAAGCCATTCAAAATCGTTCTGCCCGGCGCTTTCTATCGCAAGTCAAGAAATTAGTGCAGCATTCAAACGGCATATTTGCGATATGCAATTCAACGTTGTTGCTGTTGCATTAAAAAGTTGAATTGCAATAAACGTTTTTTACCCTTCTGCCCTTGCATCCCGGGGTGGAACGCGGTATTCTTATAGAATAGACCGGAACCGCGACAGCACAGGGGAGGGAGACCACATGGACGCACAGGAGATCCGCGCATTGCTGGGCAAAAGCATCTTTGAGCGGGCACAGAAGTACCGCAAGCGCATCCTGCAAAGCAGCTGCACCACCAACGAGGACGGGGTGCGGCACCTGACAGCGCTGGTGCAGGGCAGCGGGCCGGACTGCTATTATACGCAGGTCTGGCTGCGGGAAAACGGCAGCTTTGTCAGCGCCTCCTGCGACTGCCCCTATAATCAAAACGGCGACGGCACCTACTGTAAGCATATCGGCGCGCTGCTGCTGCAGGACGCGGAAAAGAACCCGCCTGCCCCGGATGACCCGGCAAAAAAGCCGGAGAGCATCCCCGGGGTGCAGCGGGGCGTTGCAGGCTTGAGCACCGAACCCCGCAAGGACAGCTACAGCGCCGGGCTGGATATGCTGTTCGGTCGCAAGTGGCGGGGTGAGGAGCCGGAGACCGACTATGAAGCCCAGCTTCTGCTGAAACGCTACCAGCGGGAGGATGCACAGCAGCAGCCCCAGCCCGCTGCCCAGCGCACCGGCTTTGCCCTGCTGGAGCCGGAACTTACGCCGCACAACGGCCGTATCTGGCTGCGGCTGCGGGTCTCGGACGGCATCGGCAGGCGGCAGTATCTGGTAAAAAGCATCCCGCAGTTTCTGGATGCGGTCGAGCAGGGCGAAAGCGTCAGCTACGGCAAGTCGCTGGCGTTTGTGCACCGGTGGGACGCCTTTGCCCCGGATGCGCAGCAATTGCTGCGGCTGCTGCGCCGTCAGGTGAGCGCCCGGCAGGCGTTTGAAGCCGAGGGTACGGTGCGCTCCGGCTGGGAGAAAGGCCCGGCGGGCGGTCTGCCGCTGACCGGCGAGGGGCTGGATGCCCTTGTGGAGCTTTACGCCGCCGAGGGCGTTGTGGGCGGCTATACCCTTAAAGAGGGTCTGCCGGTCATCAGCCTGAAGGTGGAGCGCCGCAAGGGCGGCGTGCAGCTGAGCTGTACCCCGGCGCTCAGCGGGGTGCAGGGGCTGGACTATGCTTATCTGCTGGGCGAAACCACCCTCTGGCGGATGCAGCGGGAGGAATGCCGCCGGGTGCTGCCGGTGCTGGAGACCTTTGGCGGGCGAAGTTTGTTCTTTACCAGCGCGGATGCCGCCGCCTTTTGCAGCTATGTGCTGCCGGAGCTGGGCAACCGGGTCAACATCGTGGACCCCGACCGGCTGCTGCTGAACCAGATCCCGCTGGAACCGGTGGTGCAGTTTTATCTGGACGCCGACCGGGGGCTTACCGTCACGGCGTACCCGGTCTTTCTGTACGGCGAGGACAGGGTAGCCCCCGGCGAGCCGGTGCCGCCGGATCTTTTGCGGGATGCCCGCACCGAGAACCGGGCAAAGCGGCTGCTGGAAACCTATCTGGAACCCGAGAGCGGCAAGCCCGGGCATTACAGCATTTCCGGGGAGGAAGCGCTTTTCCAGCTGCTGGAAGAGGGCATTCCCGCCCTGCTGGCCATGGGCGAGGTGTACCAGACCGATGCCTTCCGCAACCTGCAGGCCGCCCCGCCTAAAATTTCGGTAGGGGTGTCGGTGCACGGCAGCGTGCTGGACTTGGAAGTGGACACCGGCGCGTTCCCGGTGGAGGAGCTGCGGGAGCTTTTGCAGTCCCTGCACCAGAAAAAGCGCTACCACCGCCTGCGGGACGGCAGTCTGCTGCGGCTGGACGACAGTCTGGAAGGGCTGGACGAGCTGAACGACACACTGGAGCTTTCCGGCGCAAAGCTGAAGGACGGCCACGCCGCCCTGCCGCTCTACCGCGCGCCCACGCTGGACTGGGCGCTTTCGGGGCAGAACGGTCTGCGGTTCGACCGGGACGACGCTTTCCGGCGCATCAGCCGCAGCTTCCACGCCGTGCAGGACAGCGAATATACCCCGCCGCTCTCCCTGCAAAAGACCCTGCGCAAATACCAGCGGGACGGCTACCGCTGGCTGCGCACACTGGATGGCTACGGCATGGGCGGCATTCTGGCCGATGATATGGGTCTGGGCAAGACTGTGCAGGTGCTCAGCTACCTGCTGGCAATGAAGGAGGGCGGGCAGCAGCTGCCCAGCCTTATCGTCTGCCCGGCGTCGCTGGTGCTGAACTGGCAGGAGGAATGTCAGAAGTTCACCCCGCAGCTGCAAAGCGTTGCCATGGATGGCGATGCCGCCCACCGCGCCGCGCTGGTCGATGGGTGGGCGCAGGCGGACATCGTCATTACCAGCTACGACCTGCTGCGCCGGGACGAAAAACTGTATGCCGGGCAAAGCTTTTACGCCTGCATTCTGGACGAAGCGCAGGCCATCAAAAACCACACCACCCAGAAATACAAGGCGGTGTGCCGGGTGAACAGCCGGGTGCGCTTTGCGCTGACCGGCACCCCGGTGGAGAACCGCTTGGGCGAGCTGTGGAGCATCTTCTCCTTTTTGATGCCCGGGTATCTGCCCCCCTACAAGACCTTCTGCGCCCGGTTTGAAAAGCCCATCGTGCAGGACGAGGATGCCAACGCCGTGCGGCGGCTGAACCAGTTCACCGGCCCCTTCATCCTGCGGCGCATGAAGTCCGAGGTGCTGCGGGAGCTGCCGCCCAAAACGGAGAATGTGCGCCGCGTTGAGTTGGAGACCGAGCAGCGCAAGCTGTATCTGGCAGCGGTGGTGGACGCCCGGGAAAAGCTGCGGGCGGCAAAGCCGGAGGACAAGATGACCGTGTTTGCCGTGCTGATGCGGCTGCGGGAGATCTGTTGCGACCCGCGCCTTGTGGCAGACAACTGGACCGGCAGCAGCGCCAAGCTGGAAGCCTGTCTGGAACTTGTCACCGAGGCAGTGGCGGGCGGGCACCGCATTCTGCTGTTCAGTCAGTTCACCTCCATGCTGGAACTGCTGGCAAAGCGGCTGGACGAGGCCGGGGTGAGCCACTTCACCCTGCAAGGCTCTACCCCGAAGCCGGTGCGTGCCGAGCAGGTGCGCCGGTTCAATCAGGGCGAGGCGGACGTCTTTCTGATCTCGCTGCGGGCGGGCGGCACAGGTCTGAACCTGACCGCCGCCGATATCGTCATCCACTACGACCCGTGGTGGAACCTTGCCGCGCAGAATCAGGCCACCGACCGCGCCTACCGCATCGGTCAGCGCAACCCGGTACAGGTGTACCGGCTGATCGCGCAGGACACCATTGAGGAAAAGATCGTGGAGCTGCAACAGGCCAAGCAGTCGCTGGCCGACACCGTTACCGGCGGGGCAGACGGCGCGATTTTGTCCATGAACCCCGAACAGCTGCTGCAGCTGCTGGGAGAAGAAGCATAAAGGAGTGTATCCATCATGAAGGTTTGGGATCTGCATTGCGATACCCTGTACGAACTGCGCCGCGCCGAAAAGGCGGGCGCACCCAAAAGCTTTTTGCACAACGATCTGCATATCGACCTTGAAAAATTGCAGCAGGGGGATTATCTGCTGCAATGCTTTGCGGCCTATGTGGATCTGGCCGACCCCGCTCCCGGGGCCGACCCGCTGGTAAGCGTGCTGGAGGAGATCGACATCTTCAAGCGGCTCATGGCAGCTTACCCGGAAAAGATCGCCCCGGTGTACACCGCCGCCGACCTTGAGCGCAACCGCGCCGAGGGCAAGTTCAGCGCCATGCTGACGGTGGAAGAGGGCGGCTGCTGCAAGGGCAGTCTGGGCGTGCTGCGGCGGCTGCAGGAACTGGGCGTGCGCATGATGACCCTGACATGGAACTACCCCAACGAGCTGGCAGCCCCCAACGCAAACCCCGGCGGGCCGCTGGTGGCCAACACCGAGACCGGTCTGACTGAGCAAGGCTTTGCCTTTTTGGAGGAGATGGAAAAGCTGCACATCACCGCAGACGTGAGCCACCTTTCCGATAAGGGCTTCTGGGACATCGCAAACCACAGCACCCGTCCCTTTGCGGCAAGCCATTCCAACTGCCGTGCCCTGTCGCCCCACAACCGCAACCTGACCGACGAGATGATCCGCGCACTGGCAGAAAAGGGCGGCATTGCAGGGCTGAATTACTGCGCTTCCTTTGTGGACGCAGACTCGGCACACCCCAAGCTTTGCCGCAGCACGGTGGAACGGCTGGCAAAGCACGCGGCACACTTCAAGCAGGTGGGCGGCATTGAGGTCATCAGCCTTGGCAGCGATTTTGACGGCATCGGCGGCCAGCACGAGCTGGAAACGGCGGCAGATATGCCGCTGCTGGCCGAGGCACTGCGCCGCGAGGGCTTTACCGAGGACGAGGTGGAGGCCATCTACTGGCGCAACGCTTACCGCTTCTTTAAAAACAATCTGTAATATCAAGTCGAAAAATTGCAAAAATGCCCGGAGATGCCCTGCTGCGTGCAGGTATCCCGGGCTGTGTATTGCCCTGCGAGGGGAGGTTTTATATGGTCTGAGGCGCGCGTCCCCTGAAAAAGAACAAACGACTTGGAAAGATAAGAGGAATTATAACAATGGGTATCACGATCTCGCCGTGGATGATGGCGTTTCTCATGCTGATGACCGGCTTTGCAGGCTTTGTGGATTCGGCAGCCGGCGGCGGCGGGCTGATCAGTCTGCCGGCCTATCTGTTTGCCGGGCTGCCGCCCCACTACACCTATGCCACCAACAAGTTCAGCGCCGCCTGTGGCACTACCTTTGCCACGGCAAGCTTTTTCAAAAGCGGTGCCATGAACGTGAAGGTGGGCGTTCTTGCAGCCATCGGCAGCTTTGCAGGCAGTGCGCTGGGCGCGCACATCGTGCTGCTGCTCAGCGATGAGATGCTGCGCACCATGATGTTCATTATCCTGCCGGTGGCAGCGGTCATCATTCTGTGGCAGCGCAACCTGCCGGACGAGAACCGGGACGACGGCACGCTGGATCTGAAAAAGATTTTGCTGGCGCTGGCCATCGGCCTTGGTATCGGCCTGTACGACGGCATTATGGGCCCGGGCACCGGCACCTTTGCCATCATTGCCTTTACCACCCTGATGGGCTTTGACCTGCGTACTGCCAACGGCAACGGCAAGGTGCTCAATCTGGCCAGCAACTACGCCAGCCTGTTCACCTATCTGATGAACGGTCTGGTGGTGTTCCACATCGGCATCCCCTGCGCCGTCAGCAATATTCTGGGCAACCTGCTGGGCTCCCATTTTGCCCTGAAAAAGGGTGCCCGCTTCATCCGCCCCATGATGCTGGTGGTACTGGTGCTGCTGCTGGGCAAGCTGATCTCCGACGCGGTGCTGTAAGGGCAAGGCAGGACGATTTGGAATGGTCTCCGCTTTGCTCTGGCCATAATCAGCGGAAAGAATATTTTATTTGTAGTTCCGAAACGCCTGCGGGCGTTTCGGAACTACTTTTTCACGGGTAAAAACAAAGTCGGGCAGCCCGCGGGCTGTCCGACTTGTTTTTGCGAATAGGTTTTATTCCAGCGTCAGCTCTTTATCAAAGAACGCGATGCCGAACGCGCCGGGGCCGGTGTGGGTGCCAATGACGCAGCCGATCTGGCGCACCAGCGGTGCGTCCAGATGCAGGTTGTCCTGCAGGTAGGTCAGCAGCGGCTGCAGCTCCCGGTGGTTGACGGTGTAGCCCAGCAGCGGGGTGTAGCCCGGGTGGATGCCGCCCATCTCGTCGATCTTCTTGAACAGCGCCACATACACGCCGGGCAGACCGCGCGCCTTACCGGCCAGCGCCACCTTGCCCTCTATGACGGCGAGGATGGGCTTGATGCCCAGCATACCGCCCGCCACAGCTGCGGCGGCGGACAGTCTGCCGCCCTTGCGCAGGTACTTCAGATCGTCCACGGCAGCTACCAAATGCAGGTGCTGCTTGGCCTTTTCCAGATCGGCGGCGATCTGGGTGATCGTCTTACCGGCGTCCCGCAGCTGCACAGCCAGCCGCACCAGCAAGGACTGCCCCAGACAGACGTTCTCGGTGTTCACGAACACCACATTATCCACGTTGGCAAGGTCGGCAGCAAGTCTGGCGCACTGACCGGTGCCGGACAGCGCATCGGACAAAAAGATGCCCAGCACCTCGTCTCCGGCGGCAGCGGCGTCCAGATACAGCCGCTCGAACTGCTCCGGGCTGGGCTGGCTGGTGGTGGGCAGCTTGCGGCAGGCTGCCAGATGGGTATAGTATTCGCTGGGGGTCATGTCGATGCCGTCCCGCAGGACGGTGCCGTCCTCCAGCGTCACGTTCAGGGGGATCACGGTCACGCCCAGCTGCTGCGCCTCGGCGGGCAGGATGTCGCACGCGGAATCGGTGAGGATACGGATCATAATAATACCTCCGGTCTACCGGTAAAATACAGCATATACAACGCTTTCATCAAAAAGGTTGGAAATCATTATACCACCATTTAGGGCGATGTGTCAATGATTTGCATAAATTTGCCGCGACAGAACGCCCAAACCTTGCGCACCCGGCGGCAGATATGGTACTATAACCGGGAACGAATCACAGCAGGAGGAGACCGACCATGCACAAGCTGAACCCCCGCACCGCCGCACTGCTTTCGGCCTTTGGCTGGGCGGTGGGGTATCTGCTGGCGGGCAAGGCGCTGGCGGTGCTGCTGCCCATGCCGCCCGGCGGTGCGGTGCGTTTCTGCCGGGTCTGCCTGCTGGCTCCGCTGGCGGAGGAAGGGGTGTTCCGGGGCGCAGTGCAGCGCCGGGCGCAGCCGCTGGGCAGGGGACAGGCTATTCTTTTGCAGGCGGTGCTGTTCGCCTTGCAGCACGGCAGCGCTGCCGCCATGGCCTATGCGCTGGTGTGCGGGCTGGGTCTGGGGTGGCTGGCAGACCGCACCGGGCATCTCTGGCCGGGGATGCTGCTGCACAGCGCAAACAACCTGCTGGTGCTGGCGATGGGATGAGAGGATGGGATACATGACCGATTTTGAACTGATGGGTCTTGCGCTGGAAGAAGCCGCCAAAGCCGCCGCCTTGGGCGAAGTACCGGTGGGCGCGGTGGTGGCGCGGCACGGCGAGGTGGTGGCTACGGCGCACAACGCCCGGGAGACCGAGAAAAACGCCTTGCACCACGCGGAGCTGCTGGCCATTGATGCCGCCTGCAAGGCGCTGGGCGGCTGGCGGCTGTGGGAGTGCGAGCTGTTCGTTACCTTAGAGCCCTGCCCCATGTGCGCGGGCGGCATCATCAACAGCCGTCTGCGCCGGGTGGTGTACGGTGCTGCCGACACCAAGGCCGGGTGCTGCGGCTCGGTGACCGACCTGTTCGCGCTGCCCTTCAACCACCATCCGGTGGTGGAAAAGGGGCTGCGGGAGGCCGAGGCGCAGCAGCTTTTGCAGGCGTTTTTTGTTTCTCTGCGGGAAAAGCGGGCGGGCAGACCCCGCTGGAAGCCCCCGGTGCCCGAAAACAGGGGAAAATAAGGAAAAATAGTGGGAACTGCGTAAAAAATTGCAGTTCCCACTTTCTTTTTGGGCTGGATTGTGGTATATTATTCAATGGAATCTTGTCGAAACCCATCGTAAGTACAGGCAGGCACGCCAAAGCACCGGACCTTTGCCGGACACATAAACGGAACGCTGCACTGTCTGGGGATGGGCACAGGGTTTTTCCGGTTTGGGCACTGCGCCCGGCCGAGAATACCGAACAGGAGGGATACACTCTTGTACGAGGACGAGTTTGAACTGACCTTTCAGGTGCCGGAGGAAGAGAGCGCACCGGAGCCCCTTGCCGCACCGGCTGCAAAGCCGGCTGCGCCGATGGAGCCGGTGGCGGATGAACCTACCCGCATCATGACGCTGGAAAAACCGGCAGCGCCTGTGGTGGACGAACCCACCCGGGTGATCACGCTGGAAAAGCCCGCAGAGCCGCCTGCACCGGAGCAGCCCGAAGCGCCTGCGCCGCAGCCTGTAAAAGAGCGGCCTGCCCCTGCCGCACCCGCTGCGGCGCGCCGGGTGCTGATCTCCGGCGGCGACCGGGGCATCGGTGCTGCCGCTGCCCGCGCCTTTGCGGTAGCAGGGTATCAGGTGGCGGTGCTCTACCATCAGAACGCCGCCGCTGCCGCTGCGCTGGAACAGCAGCTGCCCGGGTGCATTGCCATCCAGTGCGATGTAGCCAGCCGCGCCAGCTGTGAGCTGGCGTTCCATGCAGTGGAGCAGGCCATGGGCAGGGTGGATGTGCTGGTGTGCAACGCCGGCATCGCGCAGCAGAAGCTGTTTACCGACATCACCCCGGAGGAGTGGCAGCGGATGCTGGACGTGAACCTGAGCGGCGCGTTCCACCTGTGCCAGCTGGCATTGCCCGGCATGATCCGCCGCAAGCAGGGCCGCATTCTGACCGTGAGCAGTATGTGGGGCCAGACCGGCGGCAGCTGCGAGGTGCACTATTCCGCCGCGAAGGCCGGGCTCATCGGCCTGACCAAGGCACTGGCGAAGGAAGAGGGCCCCAGCGGCATTACGGTGAACTGCGTAGCGCCGGGGGTCATCGAGACCGATATGATGGCGGCTTTTACCGCCGAGGACAAGGCGGCGCTGGCTGAGGAGACCCCTGTGGGGCGGCTGGGCACCCCGGAAGAAGTTGCAAAGCTGCTGGTCTTTTTGGCCGGCGAGGATGCCGGATACATCACCGGACAGGTGTTCGGGGTGAACGGCGGCCTTGTGATCTGATGCACAGGGCAATATTACAGGAAATTCCCCGGAGTGGGAAGGAGAGAAAAAATGGGCATGACTTTGAAGGAACTGTTGACTAAGGGCGAGGGCACCCTCTCTGCACAGGAGGCCAAGGCGTTGGCGGCACAATGCCGCATGGATGTAGACACCCTCTACACCCTGCTGGAGGAGCGCGGCATTAAGGTCCTGGAGGAAGAGAACGAGCCGAGTCTGGACGTGGACAGCATCATTGCTGAGGTGGAGAATGCCGAGAACAACAACGATGACATGGGCCTTGCCGATGAAAACGAAGAGGATGCCGAGGAGAACCCGGCAGACCTGAAGGCTGCCATGGACGAGCTGCTGGACGACCCGGTGAAGAACTACCTCAAGCAGATCGGTCAGATCCCGCTGCTGAGCGCCGAGCAGGAGGTGGAACTGAGCCGCCGCATCCATGCCGGTGCCGAGGCTGCACACATTTTGCAGGCAGACCGCCAGAAGTACGGCGCACCGGAGTACATCAAGAAGAACAGCGCCCGCTTCTCCTTTGAGGAGGACGAGAACAGCCGCAGCTACACCGAGGATCTGGACGAGGACGGCGAAAAGTCTGCCGAGGATGCCGAGGAAAAGGCAGACGAGGAAAAGGCCATGGAGGCCGTGGAGAACGGCCCCCTGAGCGAGGAGCGCCGTCAGGAGCTGCTCAAGACCCGCCGCGATGGCCTGAACGCCCGCCGCAGCCTGAGCGAGGCAAACCTGCGTCTGGTGGTGTCCATCGCCAAGAAGCATGTCGGCCATAATCTGGCCTTCCTTGATCTCATTCAGGAGGGCAACATCGGCCTGATCAAGGCCGCCGAGAAATTCGACTGCGACCGCGGCTTCCGCTTCTCCACCTATGCTACCTGGTGGATCCGTCAGGCCATCACCCGCGCCATCGCGGATCAGGCCCGCACCATCCGCATCCCGGTGCATATGGTGGAGACCATCAACCGGATGCGTCAGGCCACCAACCAGCTGGTGTACCAGAACGGTCACGAGCCCACCCCGGAAGAGCTGGCAAAGGCCATGGACATGAGCGTGGAGCGCGTGCGCGAGATCCAGCGCATGGCACAGGAGCCTGCAAGTCTGGAAAGCCCCGTGGGTGAGGAAGAGGATTCCTCTCTGGGCGATTTCGTCGCGGACGAAAACGCCGAAGCACCCGGCAAGGCAGCTGACCGCGCCATGGTGGCACAGCAGATCAATCTGGCACTCAAGAGCCTGACCCCCCGCGAGGAAAAGGTCATCCGCCTGCGCTTTGGTCTGGACGATGGCCGTCCCCGCACGCTGGAAGAGGTCGGCCGCGACTTCGGCGTCACCCGCGAGCGTGTGCGCCAGATCGAAGCCAAGGCCATCCGCAAGCTGCACAGCCGCAAGTGCCTGACCCTGCTCAACGGCCTGATCGAGTAATAATATGTATTTTGGGATAGCAGAACACCCGCGTGGGTCCTGCTATCCCTTTTTTCATGGGGGAAAACCCTTTTCGTGAAAATGGGACACCGGAGCGTCCGCAGACGCTCCGGTGTCCCGAAAATATAAATATTTTTCCGCTGAATATGCGCAGAGCGCAGCGGAGCGCATTCCAAATCGTTTTTCAGTACGAGCTCAGCCCAAGGCTTACGTCCAGCGCCTGATCCACCCGCTTCTGGTCGGCGGCGGTAATCTGCCCGGCGCGCTCCCGCAGACGGTGCTTATCCAGCGTGCGGATCTGTTCCAGCAGCACCACGCTGTCCTTGGCAAGGCCGGTGTCTGCCGCCCGGATGTTGATGTGGGTGGGCAGGCGGGTCTTGTCCAGCCGGGATGTAATGGCCGCCGCGATCACGGTGGGGCTGTGCCGGTTGCCGATCTCGTTCTGTACGATCAGCACCGGGCGCACACCGCCCTGCTCCGAGCCCACCACCGGCGAAAGATCAGCGTAGAAAACTTCTCCTCTGTGTACCTCCATGGAATCTCCCTCCTGTTTGTCTGGAGGATGTGCCCCGCTATGTGATGCGTCCGGCGCATCCTGTCTGCTCTCAGTATGCGCAGGTGGGGTGCGGCTTATGCAGTGCGGGGGCGATATTCCATTGTATGCACAAGGGGTGGTCAGTTTTCCTCTTCCAGCGTGCAGAAGGCCAGCGCCATGCCGCCCTCGTGGCTTAAAGAGAGCCGGGCCCGCAGCCGGTGCTGTGCCACCCATGCGGCGGTCTGCCCGCTGAAGCGGTAGGCCGGGGCACCGTTTTCCTGCCGGACGGCCTCGATCTCACATAGAGAAAAGGGTTCCCGCAGGCCGGTGCCCGCTGCCTTGAGAAAGGCCTCCTTGGCGGCAAAATCTGCGGCGGCGCTGGCAAGGCGGTGGGCATTCAGCGGCACAGGGGAGGCCTCCAAAAGCCCCAGCGCCGCCTGCTCGGCCGGGCCGTACACCCGGCGTACAAAGGCCGCTGCGTGGGCAGAGGAAAGGCTTTTTTCCAGATGGGAAAGGCTGCACAGGTCGCAGCCGATGCCGTAAAGCATACAAAGGCTCCTTTCGCGGGCAGAATGCCGCCCGGACATCGTTCATCTTGCCGGAACAATGCTGGAAATTTTGTGCAGGATGTGCAAATCCAGCGTAATTATCTTGAAGTTTCGGCGCATTTCGTGTACAATGGGACTAGTTTCAACCGAAGGGGGTGTATTGCGTGGGAGACGCAACTGCGATTTTCTCCATCCACGATAAAAAGGACTATGAGATCCACGAGATCGTACAACAGGTGTACGATGCTTTGAAGGAAAAAGGCTATAACCCGGTCAATCAGCTGGTGGGCTACATTTTGTCCGAAGACCCTACCTACATTACGACCTATAAGAATGCCCGTGCCATGATCCGCAAGGTGGATCGTGATGACCTGCTGCAGGCTATGCTGCGCAGCTACCTCAACGTGTAATACGGTCCTTTTCAGCCCCGCTGTCTTGCAAGACGGCGGGCTTTTTTGTGTGACCATTTTAATCGTTTTCCACCAGCGGCAGGGTGAAGATCTGGTTCACCACCACCTCGTACTCCCACGGCTCCCGCAGCTTTTTCAGCTGCTTTTCCAGCTTTTCCGCCCCGGCAAAGCAGTGGATAAGGTAGAACCAGTGCCCCTTCATCCGGCTGATGGCGCAGCCTGCGCTGCCGAACAGTTCGGTGTAGCCGTGGTACAGGTCGGTCAGGTAGCCCCGCAGCTCTTCCTTTGTGGCGGGTGCACCGTCCCGCGCCCTGCGGAAAAGTGCCGGGTCTGCGATGAGCCCGCGCCCTACCATGATGCCGGACAGGGCGGGGAACTCCTCTTCCAGCGCGTGAAGCTGGGCGGTGGTGGTCACATCGCCGTTGTAGCACACCGGCATGGTGCACCGGGGCAGCGCAGCCGCAAAGGCGGCGCGGTCGGCCTGTCCGCGATACTGTTGCCGCATCACCCGGGGATGGATGGTCAGCTCCGAGATAGGGTAGCGGTTATAAATTTCCAGAATGGCGGCAAACTCCTCCGGTTTCTCTACCCCCAGCCGGGTCTTGACCGAGACAGGCCCCTCGGTGCGGGAGAATACGCCGTCCAGAAAGGCGTCCACCTTGGCAAGGTCCCGCAGCATCCCGGAGCCCTTGCCCTTGGCAGTCACCGTCCCGGCGGGGCAGCCCAGATTCAGGTTCACCTCGGTATAGCCCAGCGCCCGCAGCTGCCCGATCATCCATGCAGCCAGCTCGCCGTCCTTCGCCAGCAATTGCGGGATGACCGGCGCACCCGGGTTTGCCGCCGGGGCAAGCTCTGCCATCTTCTTTTTAATGAGCACCCGGTTCTCCGGCGGGGAGATAAACGGCGCATAATAGCGGTCGGCAGCGCCTTGTGCGCCGAACCATTTCTGATGGGTCTGCCGCCAGACCCGGTCTGTGAAGCCCTCCATGGGGGCAGCATAATAAAGCATGGGCGTTTCTCCAAATGATTTTTGTTACCGGTATTGTAGCATAAAATTGCGTGAGGGGAAAGGGGAGGGGACGGGGGATGTTCTCTTTTGACACCAAAAGAGAACCAGAAAAGTGCCAGCGATTTCGACGCGCTGGAGCCACGAAAAAGGGGTTGCTCGCCCCTTTTAACCCCAAAGGGGAGGGCTACACCGGAAAAAACTGAAGATTCACGCCTGTTCGGCGTGAAGATCTTTTAACCGTTTTTTCTGGCTCCACCGATTTGAAGCCCCTCAGTCGCTGCGCGACAGCTCCCCCAAGGGGGAGCGTTCCCGCCCGCAGCGCCACGCTTTCGCAGAAAGCGGCGCTGCAAATGCTGTTTTCCGTTACGATCCCACCCGTGAAAATAGCGTTTGGAGCGCTCCGCAGAGCGCGACAAACGCGAAATATCAAATAATTATTCCGCTGACTATGCGCAGAGCAACGCGGAGCGCATTCAAATCGTCCAGCTTCCAAACAAAAACTCCCGCCCTGCGGGGTGCAGAGCGGGAGAGGAGAGTTTTTTGGGGATTATTCCGCAAACAGCGGGGTGGACAGGTAGCGGTCGCCGGTATCAGGCAGCAGAACAACGATGTTCTTGCCGGCGTTCTCCGGGCGCTTTGCCAGCTGGATGGCAGCCCAGACGGCAGCACCGGAGGAAATACCCACCAGCACGCCTTCCTTGTGGCCGATCAGACGGCCGGTGGCAAAGGCGTCGTCGTTCTCCACGGCGATAATCTCGTCATAGACGGTGGTGTCCAGCACGTCCGGCACAAAGCCTGCGCCGATGCCCTGGATCTTATGTGCACCGGCAGTGCCCTTGCTCAGCACGGGGGAGGAGGCGGGCTCAACAGCCACCACCTTGACATCAGGATTCTTGCTCTTGAGGTACTTGCCTACGCCGGTCACGGTGCCGCCGGTGCCAACGCCTGCCACAAAGATATCCACCTTACCATCGGTATCCTCCCAGATCTCGGGGCCGGTGGTCTCGATGTGTGCCTGCGGGTTGGCGGGGTTCACGAACTGGCCGGGGATGAAGGAATTGGGAATCTCCTTGGCCAGCTCATCGGCCTTGGCAATGGCACCCTTCATGCCCTTGGCACCCTCGCTCAGCACCAGCTCAGCACCGTAAGCCTTCATCAGCTGGCGGCGCTCCACGCTCATGGTCTCGGGCATCACGATGATGATGCGGTAGCCCTTGGCAGCTGCCACGGCAGCCAGACCGATGCCGGTGTTGCCGGAGGTGGGCTCGATGATGACGGAGCCTTCCTTCAGCAGACCCTTGGCCTCGGCGTCATCGATCATCTTCTTGGCAATGCGGTCCTTCACAGAACCGGCGGGGTTGAAGTACTCCAGCTTGGCGATAACGTGGGCGGGCAGCTGCTCTTCCTTCTCAATATGACTGAGTTCCAGCAGCGGGGTGTGACCGATCAACTGATCTGCGGCGGTATAGATCTTGCTCATAATACTTGTCCCTCTTTCTGATATCGTTACGGGGTGTGTAGCCCTGTCTTGCGCCGGGGTGCCCGGCTGTGATTCCCTCTAAACCTTTTAACCAACATTGTTTGTGGGTTTGATGGCATTATAGCCCTGTTTTCCATGCTTGTCAAGGGGTTTTTTGAAAAAAGTGGGATTGAAAAGTGACTTACCCTGTTGTATAATGGGTTATAATAAAATTTAACCGGAAGGAAGTACGGATCATGATCGTTTCGACCAAAGGACGCTATGCGCTGCGGGTGATGATCGACCTCGCGGAGCATCAGTCTGAAAAATATGTTCCCTTAAAGGAAGTAGCCGCCCGGCAGGAGATCTCGGAAAAGTATCTGGAGAACATCCTCAAGGTACTGGTGCAGAACGGCTTTCTGGAGGGGCTGCGCGGCAAGGGCGGCGGCTACCGGCTGACCCGCAGCCCGGATCAGTACACCGTAAGCGAGATCCTGATGCTCACCGAGGGCAGTCTTGCCCCGGTAAGCTGCCTGACCCCCGGCGCTTCTGCCTGCGCCCGGATGGCCAACTGCCGCACCTACGAGATGTGGAAGGGGCTCAACGATCTGATCTCGGACTACTTCGGCAAGATCACGCTGGCAGACCTTGCCCTGCCGGATCAGGCCGGCAACGATTATGTGATCTGACCCTTGCGCACCGGAACTGCACCGGTGCGTTTTTTTGTACAGTTCTGCGCAAAAGGTGCAGAACTTCTTGGCAAGATTTACGGTTGATGGAGCGGGCAGTCCGCGGTATACTTTTACTTTGTGTGAGACAGAAAATTCCGGGCGAAAAGCCCGTTGTCTATTCGTTATAAGACCGTAAGACCAGAAAGGGGAGTTCTGACACGAAGTATATTTTTCAGTTCGGGCGCATTCTCGCGTTTTGTTTTCTGGGTGAGGTGCTGCACGCGGTGCTGCCGCTGCCGGTGCCTGCCAGTGTGTACGGTCTGGTGCTGCTGCTGGCAGCTTTGACCGCCGGTGTTGTAAAGCTGGAGCAGGTCAAGGAGACCGGCACCTACCTGACCGGTATTTTTCCGCTGCTGTTCGTGCCCGCCGCTGCGGGCATCATGGAGCTGTGGGCAGAGATGGGACAGCTGCTGCTGCCCATCCTGATCGCCATTCTGCCGGTGACGGTGCTGGTGATGGCGGCCGCAGGCCGCACCACGCAGGCGCTGACCGCCCGCAATAAAAAAGAGGAGGCCGACCATGACTGAGCTGCTGAACGACTTTCTGACCGGCTCTGTGGCATGGGGCGTGCTGCTTACGCTGGCAGCCTTTGGGCTGGGTGTGCTCATCAACCGGGTGACCGGCAAGGCCATCTTTAACCCGCTGCTGCTGGGCAGTATTTTTGTCATCATTTTTCTGTCGGTGTGCAATATCCCCTACGGGGACTACAAAACCAGCGCCGCGCCGGTAAGCTACCTGCTGCTGCCCGCTACGGTGGCGCTGGCTATCCCGCTGTATGAAAAGCTGGACCTGCTCAAAAAGAACGCGCCCGCCATCATCGCGGGCATCTCGGTGGGCACGCTGGTCAGTCTGGGCAGCGCCTTTGCACTGGCGTTGGCAATGGACCTGACCCAGGAGCAGTACGCTACTCTGCTGCCGAAGTCGGTGACCACCGCCATCAGCATGGACGTGGCAGCTGAGCTGGGCGGCATTGCCGCCCTGACCGGTGCCATCGTCATCGTGACCGGCATCGTGGGCGCACTGCTGGCCGAGACCGTGTGCAAGCTGTTCCACATCACCGACCCCATCGCCAAGGGCGTGGGCATCGGCACGGCAGCCCATGCCGTGGGCACCAGCAAGGCGCTGCAGATGGGTGATGTGGAAGGTGCCATGAGCGGCCTTTCCATTGCCGTAGCCGGTGTGCTGACCGCCGTGCTCTGCCCGGTGTTCGTGGGCTTTGTCCACTGAGCCGAGTGCAAATCTAAAGATACAGAAACACCCCCGGCGGCCATTGCGGCTGCCGGGGGTGTTTCTCTGTGGGTGGAAAACAAAAAGAGGTGAAAAGAAGAATGGTTGGTAGAGATCAGTTTTACGCAGCCTTTGCCGGGGCAAAGACCACGGCCTTCTTCTGCCGCGCCTGCATGGAGCGGACGATGCAGCTGAGGGATGATGTTGCGGTGGGCCTGCGGCAGAATGATGTACAGCAGTACCTCTGCAGTCAGCTAGCAGCGGCGGGGGACATATCACTTTTTGAAAAAGGAGAACAGCCCCTTCTTTTCATACGGTGCGCTGTGGATGGTGCCCACATGGTATCCGGTGGCTTCGATGGCGGCGCGGAGCGCGTTTTCGTCCAGCGGCTCCTTGGAAAGGATCACGGTCTTGCCCTTGGCGTGAGAGGACGAGACCTTATCCACAGGGAACGCATTGCGCACGGCGTCATTGATATGGGCTTCGCACATGGAACACGCCATGCCGCCTACTTCTACGGTCGTCTGGATCATTTTTATACCTTCTTTCAGGAATATCTTATAAAATAATAGTTAGAATTGACTAACTTTTCGCTCCGGGAAGAGCCGCCCGAAAGCGGCTCTTCTGCCCACATCATACGCCATACAGCCGCAACTGTCAAGCGCTTTGCTTATTTTTTCCGGTAGTCCCGGGGGGTCATGCCGAAATGCGCCTTGAACGCCCGGTTAAAATAGGAAAGATTCTCAAACCCGCACCGGGAGGCGATGGTCAGCACGGTTTCATCGGTGGTTCGCAGCGCCTCGGCGGCGGTGTTCAGCCGATACTCGTTCAGAAAGGCAATAAAGCTCTGCCCGGTCATCTGCCGGAACCAGCGCATAAAATGGCTGGCGCTGAAGGAGCAGACCCCGGCGGCATCGGCTACCCGGAGCGGCTCGGCATAATGCGCCGAAAGCCATTGCAGTACGGTTTTCAGCCGCTGGGTGTCGGCGGTTTCGGTGGAGAGACACTGCCTGCCCTGTGCAATGAGCAGGGCAAGAAAGCGCAGCAGCGCCCCTTTTACCAGCAGCTCATAGCCGGGGCGCTTGGCGCGGTTGGCATCTTCCAGCTCCCGCAGGCAGGCGGCGGCTTGCAGATAGCACAAATCGTTTGGGGTCAGCCGCACCGGCAGCGAAAGCCGCCCGCTTTGCAGCGGCAGCAGATATTTCTCGGCGCAAAGATCCTCTGCGCCGCCCAGAAGCTCCGGCTCAAAGATGATATTTTCGTATTCCATGCGCTGTCCCTCTGCCTGCCGCAGCGCGTGGAGCGTGCCCGGGGCAAAAATAAAGATATCCCCCCGGTAGGCCGGGTAGGTCACCACGCCCACCTGTACCAGCCCCATGCCCTGCTTGACAAAGACCAGCTCCATGCTCTCGTGCCAGTGCAGTGCCACCTGCTGAAAATCCCCCGGAATGGTGCAGGGGTACAGATTGAACGGAAAGCGCACCGCACCGTGCTGTTTTGTCTCCTGCAAAGAAGCCTGATTTTGCATTGTCTCACCTCCGATGATAGGATTGTACCATAGTTTGCACTTTTTAGGCAAGATTTTGATCGTTCTATGTGGTATATCTTGAAGTACAGATGTCAAACCTGTTTTCCGTAAGGTGTATCTGAAAACAAAGAAATAGACGGAATTTTCGACTTTTCAGATACACCCTAGCAAAGGAGGATGCTTTTATGAGCTTTACCGAAACGTTACAGAGTATCACCGGCAAGCTGCTGGCGGACTGCACCGATCAGGAACTGTATCTGGCACTGCTGGAACTGGTGCGGCAGAAGAGTGCCGACCGCGTGCAGCCGGTCACCGGACGCAAGCTGTACTATATCAGCGCCGAATTCCTTATTGGCAAGCTGCTGTCCAACAACCTCATCAATCTGGGGCTGTACGACGAAGCCCGGTCTGCGCTGGCTGCTGCCGGAAAGCGCCTTTCCGACATTGAAGAGGTAGAGCCGGAGCCTTCTTTGGGCAACGGCGGCTTGGGGCGTCTGGCTGCCTGCTTCCTTGACTCTCTGGCAACGCTGAACCTGCCCGGCGACGGCGTGGGTCTGCGGTACCATTTTGGTCTGTTCCGTCAGTCCTTTGAGGACGGCGTGCAGAACGAAAAGCCCGACCCGTGGCTGACTGCCCACAGCTGGGCGGAAAAAACCGACACCACCTACCCGGTGGAACTGGCGGGCAAGGAGTACACCGCCCGGCTGTACAAGCTGGCGGTTACCGGCTACGAGGGGCGCACCAACACCCTGAACCTGTTCGATCTGGACACCATCGACGAGAGCATCGTCCATGACGGCATTGCCTTCGACAAGACCGCTATTGATAAGAACCTGACCCTCTTCCTCTACCCGGACGATTCCGACGAGGCGGGCCGCCGTCTGCGGGTGTACCAGCAGTACCTGATGGTTTCTGCCGGTGCACAGCTCATTCTGGCCGAGTGCGCCGCCCGGGGCTGCAACTTCCATGACCTGGCGGACTACGCCGCTATCCAGATCAACGACACCCACCCCAGCATGGTCATCCCGGAGCTGATCCGTCTGCTGGGCGAGCGCGGCATTGAATTTGAAGAGGCCGTGGAGATCGTCACCAAGACCTGCGCCTACACCAACCACACCATTCTGGCCGAAGCACTGGAAAAGTGGCCCCGCGCCTATCTGGACGCCGTGGTGCCGCAGCTGATGCCCATCATCGAAAAGCTGGATGCGCTGGCACGCACCCGCACCGAGGACGAGAGCCTTGCCATCATCGACAAGGACGACCGGGTGCACATGGCACACATGGACATCCACTTTACCCACTCCACCAACGGCGTGGCGGCGCTGCATACCGAGATCCTGAAAAACTCCGAGCTGCACGGCTTCTACGAGCTGTACCCGGAAAAGTTCAACAACAAGACCAACGGCATCACCTTCCGCCGTTGGCTGCTGGAATGCGACCCGCGCCTGACTGCCACGCTGGAAAAGCACATCGGCTCCGGCTTCCGCAAGGACGCCGCCGAACTGGAAAAACTGCTGGCCTTTGCCGAGGACGAGACGGTGCTGAACGAGCTGACCGCCGTGAAAAAGGCCAACAAGGAAGCGCTGGCAGACTGGCTGCTGCACACCCAGAAGGTGACTGTGAACACCGATGCAGTGTTCGATATCCAGTCCAAGCGCCTGCATGAGTACAAGCGCCAGCAGCTCAACCTGTTGTACCTCATCCACCAGTACTACGAGATCAAGGCAGGGCACCTGCCCGCTGCTCCGATGGTGAGTATCTTCGGCGCCAAAGCCGCTCCCGCCTACACCATTGCCAAAGACATCATCCATGCGCTGCTGACCCTCTCCAAGGTCATTGCCGCAGACCCGGAGGTGTCCAAGTGGTTGCAGGTGGTGTTTGTGGAAAACTACAACGTCACCGCCGCCGAAAAGCTGATCCCGGCCTGCGACCTGTCCGAGCAGATCAGCCTTGCCTCCAAGGAGGCCTCCGGCACCGGCAACATGAAGTTTATGCTGAACGGCGCGCTGACGCTGGGCACCATGGACGGTGCCAATGTGGAGATCAGCCAGCAGGTAGGCGAGGAGAACATCTATATCTTCGGGCAGACCTCCGATCAGGTCATCCACCGCTACGCCGTGGGCGATTACGACCCCGCCCAGTGGGTGGAGGGCGATGCCAACATCCGCCGCGCCATCAGCTTCCTCACCGGGCCGGAGATGCTGGCCGCCGGCCATGCCGAAAACCTGACCCGCCTGCACGACGAGCTGATCCACAAGGACTGGTTCCAGACCCTGCCGGACTTCAATGCCTACGTTGTGCGCAAGGGACAGGCACTCAGCGATTACACCTGCGACCCCACGGGCTGGCGGCGCAAGTGCCTTGTGAACATTGCCAAGGCTGGCATGTTCTCCTCTGACCGCACCATTGCCGAGTACGACCGCGATATCTGGCATCTGGGCAAATAATCTTTTTTGAACCTGCGTTTCTCCTTTATTTTCTCATAGGCTGCTGCACAAAGCTGTGCGGCAGCTTTTTTGTTTCCGTGCCAACAAGAAACGCCGCTGCACGGCTGTGCAGCGGCGTTTGATTCAGTTGATGAAAACCGGAACGGAAGCGGGATCAGTCCTCGCTCTCCTCTTCTTCCTCGTCATCCTCATCCGTATCACGCGGCTTATAGAAGATGCCGCTCAGGAAGATGCTGACGAAATACAGCAGCACCATGGGGAAAGCCACCATGCACTGGGACACGATGTCCGGCGGGGTGACCACAGCAGCGATGAAGAAGATGACCACGATGGCCACGCCGCGCACCTGCTTGAGGATCTGCGGGTTGATGATGCCCATCTTGGAAAGGATGATGGTGATCAGCGGCATCTCGAACACGCAGCCAAAGATGATGAACATGGTCAGGCAGAGGTTGACGTAGCTCTCGATACTGGTGGTGGTCTGGATGTACTCAGCACCCTCGATGCCGGTGCTGAGGAACCGCAGCATGAACGGCATCATGAGCTTATAGGCAAACAGCACGCCCACGCAGAACAGGATCAGACCCAGCAGCATGACCAGCTTGAAAAAGGTGCTCTCGCTCTTTTTCAGACCCGGCTTTGCAAAGGCGTAGATGTTGTAAAAGGCCACAGGCACCGTTACCACCACACCGGCCAGAATGGACACCCGGAAATACTGCATCAGTTTTTCCTGCGGGGCAATGGACACGAACTGGTAATAGTCGCGGCCCATGGCGGTAAGCAGATCGATCAGACGGTCTGCATACGCCAGCGAGACCACTACGCCCACCACAAACACCACCGCGCAGATGATGAGCCGGTTCCGCAGTTCTTTCAGATGGCCGGTCAGCGTCATGCTGCCGTCCTCTGCCATGACTTCGGCTTTCTTTTTGCGCTTTTTGTTTGTAGCCACAATTACTCCTCGTCTTCGTCCTTCTTATCAGCCTTCTTTACAGTCTCCTCGGACTGCTCGGCGTCCTCGTCCTCCATGCCCTTCTTGAAGCCATTGATGGTCTTACCGAACATCTTGCCCAGCTTCGGCAGGTTCTTGGGTCCAAAGATCAGCAGAACGACAACCAGAATGATCAGCAGCTCATTAGTACCAATACGCATAATAAATATCTCCTTTTTCTTGCCGCGCCGCGTGGCGGGCGTATTACAGAATGTATCTGGCAACCGCGGGCGCGGGTGCATCCATAAATAAGTAGGGGCGCTTACACCTTTGCTTCCTCAGCGGGTGCAGCTTCGGCAGCCTCTTCGGCTGCGGCAGGGGCTTCCTGCACGGGCTCAGCCACCGGCTCAGCGGCGGGCTGTGCGGCCTCGGCAGCGGGCTGCTCCGGCTTTTCAGCGGGAGCCTCCACAGTTTCAGCAGTTTCAGCCGGGGCTTCGGCGGGCTGCTCGGGCAGTTCCTCCACAGCATCCTCGGTCAGGTCGGTGACCTCCTCGGTCTCAGCCTGCTTCTTGGCGGCTTCCTCTTTGCTGGTCTTGCCAATGCCGGTAAAGCTCTTGGTCACGTCCCGCATACTGCTGTCGATATCCTTCTTGATATCGGTCAGGGGGGCAACAGCCTCCTTCAGGGGTGCCTGAATCTCGTTCAGCGGCTCCACCACGTTCTTCTGAATCTCCTCAGAAGCAGCGCCGGTGTATTTTTTCAGCTCGCGGAGCATCTTGCCGATCTTCTTTGCGTAGACAGGCAGCTGGTCCGGGCCGATGAACACAAACGCCACGATGACGATGACGATAAGTTCCCAAAAACCAATTTTCATAAGTAACGTTTCCTTTCCTGTACCAAGAGCATTTCTAAGACCGCCGCACACCACAGCAGTCTACGCTTTTTTGCCCTTTTTGGCGGGGGTTCGGCGCACTGCGCGCCTTTGTTGCCCTATGTATACCGAAAAGTGGTGTACTGAATGTTAATATATTATTAACATTTTATGAACGAGTGCCTATTCAGCCTGTTTTATTTAACAAAGTGCATTTTCGTCATTTGTTATTACAGTTTGGATAGGATACAACAGCATCCTCAGGTCTGCACGCCCTCGAACTGGCTATTGTAGAGTTTGGCGTAGAAGCCGCCCTGCGCCAGCAGCTGGTCGTGGCTGCCCTGCTCCACGATGTGGCCGTCCTTCATCACAAGGATGACATCTGCCTCCCGGATAGTGGAAAGACGGTGCGCCACGATAAAGCTGGTGCGCCCCTGCATCATGCGGGCAAAGGCCTTCTGGATGCGTACCTCAGTGCGGGTATCAATGGAGGATGTGGCTTCGTCCAGAATCAACATGGGCGGCAGGCAGAGCATCACGCGGGCGATGCAGAGCAGCTGCTTTTGTCCCTGACTGATGTTGCCGCCGTCCTCTGCAATGACGGTATCATAACCCTTGGGCAGGCGGCGGATAAAGCTGTGGGCGTGGGCGGCCTTGGCAGCGGCGATCACCTCATCCATGGTTGCGTCCGGCTTGCCGTAGGCAATGTTCTCCCGCACCGTACCGGCACGCAGCCAGGTGTCCTGCAGCACCATGCCGTAGCTGCCGCGCAGGGAGGCGCGGGTCACATCCCGGATATCGGTGCCGGACACCTTGATGTTGCCGCTGTTTACATCATAGAAACGCATCAGCAGATTGATGAGGGTGGTCTTGCCGCAGCCGGTAGGGCCTACGATGGCGATGCGCTGGCCGGGCTGCACATCCAGCGAAAGCCCTTCGATGAGCGGACGGTCGGGCAGATAGCGGAAGGACACATCCTGTAACTGCACATGGCCGTCCGGCTGCAATGCGGCGGCGTTTTCGGCCTCCGGCACCTGATCCTCGGCGTCCAGCAGTTCAAACACCCGGGCGGCGCAGGCCAGTGCGTTCTGCAGCTCGGTGACCACGCCGGAGATCTCGTTGAAGGGTTTGGTGTACTGGTTGGCGTAGCTCAGAAAAACGCTGAGCTGACCGATGGTGATGCCGCCGCGCACGGCGTACAGCGCACCCACAAGGCCTACGCCCGCATACACGATGTTGTTCACAAAGCGGGTGGCGGGGTTGGTCAGGCTGGAGAAGAAGATAGCCTTCAGGCTCACGTCCTGTAATTGTCCGTTCACCTCGTCAAAGGCGGCAAGGCTCTCTGCTTCATGGCCAAAGGCCTGCACCACCTTTTGGCCTTCGATCATCTCGTTGACCAGCGCGGTCTGCTTGCCGCGGACGGTGCTCTGGCTCTGGAAGTAGCCGTAACTGCGCTTTGCCAGAAAGCCCGCCACCACAAGGCTCAGCGGGGTAATGCACACCACCACCAGCGTGATGGGCACGTTCTCCCGCAGCATGAACAGCAGGGTGCCAAAAATGGTCAGGATGCCGGAGAACAGCTGGGTAAAGCCCATCAGCAGGCCGTCCGCAAAGGTATCCACATCCGCCACCATGCGGCTGACGATATCGCCGGAGGGGTGGCTGTCCAGATAGGACAGCGGCAGGGTCTGAATTTTGCGCAGCGCCTCGTTGCGCAGATCACGGCTGACCGAGAAGGTGATGCGGTTGTTGCACACGCTCAAAAGCCACTGCGCAAGGGCGGCTACGGCTGCCACCACCAGAATGCTCACTGCAATGCGCAGCACCCCGGCAAGGTCTACATTGCCCTTGCCCAGCATCTTATCAATGGCCTCACCGCACAGGATGGGGATATACAGCTGAGCGGCTACGCTGACCGCCGCCACCAGCAGGCTGCACACCACAAAGGCGCTGTACGGACGGATCTTGTGCAGCACCCGGTTCAGGGTGGCCTTGCGCTGCTGCGGGGTCAGCTTGTTTTTTGCTTTTGCACTCATGCTTCTGCCTCCCCTTTCTTGAACTGGCTCTCGTAGATCTCCTCGTATACCGGGCAGCTGCTGCGCAGGGCGCTGTGGGTGCCGATGCCCACCAGATGGCCGTCATCCAGCACCAGAATCTGGTCGGCGTGCTGCAAACTGGCGGCACGCTGGCTGACGATGAACACGGTCAGTGCCCCGGGCAGCGCCGCCAGTGCCTTGCGCAGGGCGGCGTCGGTGGCGTAGTCCAGCGCGCTGGCGCTGTCGTCCAAAATCAGAATGTCCGGTTTGCCCACCAGCGCACGGGCGATGGTGAGCCGCTGCTTCTGTCCGCCGGAAAGATTGCGTCCGCCCTGCTCCACCGGCTCGTCCAGCCCAAGGGGCTTTGCACGCACAAAGTCTGCGGCCTGTGCCGTTTCCAGCGCCGCCCACAGGTCGGCATCGGTGGCATCCTTGTTGCCCCACAAAAGGTTGGAGCGGATGGTGCCGCCGAAGAGCTGCGCCTTCTGCATGACCACCGCCACCCTGCCGCGCAAAGCGTCCCGGGGGTAGCTGACCACCGGGCGGCCAAAGATCTCTACGCTGCCCTCGGTGGCATCGTAAAAGCGCGGGATGAGGTTTACTAAGCTGGATTTGCCGCTGCCGGTGCCGCCGATGACGCCGATGGTCTGGCCCTTTTTGGCGGTAAAGCTGATATCGGTCAGGCTGGGTGCACCCGCCCCGGCGTAGGTCAGGCCTACATGGTCAAAGCGCACGGCATCGCCGGTCTTGTCCTCAGCCGCTTCGCCCAGAAGTTCGGCGGGGAAGGTCATGCCGGGTTTGGTATCCAGCACCGCCTGCACACGGCCTGCACAGGCCAGCGCCTTGCTGATCTGTACGATGAGGTTGGCAAGCTTTACCAGTTCCACAAGGATCTGGTTCATGTAGTTTACCAGCGCAATCACATCGCCGGAGGCCATGCCGCCCACGTTGATCTCGATGCTGCCCACATACAGCAGCGCCACGATGGCAAGGTTGATGAGCACATAGGTCAGCGGGTTCATCAGCGCTGAAAGATGACCGACGTGCAGCTGCATCCCGGTCAGCAGGGCGTTGGCATCCTCAAAGCGGTCGATCTCGCTCTGCTCCTTATCAAAGGCGCGCACCACGCGCACGCCGGTCAGGTTCTCGCGGGTCAGGCCCAGCACCCGGTCCAGCCGGGTCTGCACGGTCTTATACAGCGGTCGGGTGATCACCATCACGCCGAACACCACCACGCTGAGCAGCGGGATGGTGACCACAAAGATCATCGCCGCCCGGGCGTTGACCGTAAAGGCCATGACCATGGCACCCAGCACTACAAAGGGGCTGCGCAGGAACAGGCGCAAAAACAGGTTGAGTCCGCTCTGCACCTGATTGACATCGCTGGTCATGCGGGTGATGAGGGTGCTGGTGCCCAGCGTATCCATCTCTGAAAAGCTCAGTCTCTGGATATGGGCAAACAGGGCGTGCCGCAGCGCGGTGGAATAGCCCACCGCCGCCTTGGCAGAAAAGTACTGCGCGGTCAGGCTGCAGGTAAGGCCGATGAAAGCCAGCAGCAGCAAAAGGCCGCACCGCACCAGAATATAATGCAGGTCATGTGCTGCAATGCCCACATTGACGATATCCGCCATGACCAGCGGCACAAACAGGTCAAAGGTGGCTTCCAGCATCTTAAAGAGCGGTGCAAGCACACTTTCGCGCTCGTAGCCCTTCAGGTAGCCAAGCATCCGGTTCAAAAAAATTCCTCCTTCGGGGTCAAAATACACCTTATTATAACGCGATGTATACTGAAAATCCAGTGCCGCAGCTGTGTTTTGCATTGTACAAGCTGCCAAATCCTGTTATACTAGAGCTGAGATTGATAGGGAAGTATGGTGAACACAATGGCAAGACGAACAGACGGCGGGGTACGCTTCCGCCCGGTGGGCAGCCGCCGCAGCCGCACCGCACCGGTGTACAGCCCGCGCGGCACCGGCTGCCCGGCCATCGAGCAGGCGGTGCAGGGGCTGTACAAGGGGCAGAACGAGGAGAGCTTCTGGGCCCTGATGAGCGCTTTGAACTATGCGCTGGAACTGGAGACCCATGTGCTGGTGCCGCTGCAGACGGCGCTTTCGGCGCAGGGTGCGCCCGCCCCGTGGATGGAGCACCCCATCCCGGCGGAAAAGGCCGACGGCCTTGCCTTGTGGACGCTGCGCAACGATAAAGGGCGCTGCTGGCTGCCGCTGTTCACCTCGGTGGCAGCGGCCGGTGCGGACCGCAGTACCGGCAGCCGCCCCATGGCTGACCGCACCTTGGAACAGGCCATGCAGCTGGCGCTGGACACCCCGGGCATCGACGGCGTGGTGCTGGACCCGTGGAGCAATTCCGCCTCGCTGGACGGTGCGCTGCTCAACGGTCTGCTGCACGCAGGCCACACCCCGGAGGGTCCCGGCGCAGAGGAGGCCGAAGCCGGGAAAGAAGCTGCCCGTGCCGGACACTGGGCGGCAGCGGCAGAGTGCTACCAGAAAGCCGCCGAGCAGGGCAGTTCTGCCGGGCTCTCGCTGCTGGGCGAGTGCCTGTATCAGGGGCGCGGCGTACCCAAAAGCGCTGCGCAGGCGCGCAAGCTGTGGAAGGCCGCAGCCGAAAGCGGAGAGCCCATCGCCCTTTTGAACCTTGGCGACGACTGCGCCGCCCGGGGCGACAACGGCAAGGCACTGCTGTGGTACCGCCGGGCGCGGCAGAACGCGGCAGCGGTGCCGGATATCGAGTATACGCCCCGGGTCTGCCTGCGGCTGGCGCAGTACGAGACCCGCTACACCTCCCGCAAAAAGGCGCTGGCGCAGGCGGCAGAGGCAAAGCAGGCCTTTACCATTTTGCAGCGGGAGCACGAGCCGGACGCCGACCGCTGGTTACAGGAGGCCGAGCAGCTGCTCTATGCGCTGACCCACGAGCCGCCCACGGCTCCGGCGGCATATAACATAGAATCTTTACAATTGGACTAAAAAATGGTCACAGCCGTCCGGTAAGATAGACTGGAGAAAAATCAGCCCGCAGACACGGCGGACAAGAAACAGAGGAAACAGTATGAGCAAAGTGATCGGCATTGATCTTGGTACGACCAATTCCTGTGTGGCGGTGGTGGAGGGCGGCAAGCCCGTGGTCATCACCAACGCAGAGGGCGAGCGCACCACCCCCAGCGTGGTGGCCTTTACCAAGGACGGCGAGCGTCTGGTGGGCGGCGCGGCAAAGCGCCAGATCGCCACGAATTCCGGGCGCACGATCTCCAGCATCAAGCGGTACATGGGCTCGGACTACCGGGCGCATATTGACGGCAAGGACCTTGCCCCGCAGGAGATCAGCGCCATGATCCTTGCCAAGATCCGCCGGGACGCCGAGAGCTATCTGGGCGAGCCGGTCACCGAGGCTGTTATCACCGTGCCCGCCTATTTTGACGACAGCCAGCGCAAGGCCACGCAGGATGCAGGACGCATTGCGGGGCTGAACGTGCTGCGCATCATCAACGAGCCCACCGCCGCCGCGGTAGCCTACGGTCTGGACAACGAAGCCGCGCAGAAGATCCTTGTCTACGACCTTGGCGGCGGCACCTTTGATGTGTCCATCATCGAGATCGAGGACGGCACCTTTACGGTGCTGGCCACCGGCGGCGACACCCATCTGGGCGGCGATGATTTTGACCAGCGCATTGTGGAGTACGCGGTGGCAGAGTTCAAAAAGTCTGACCGCATCGACCTGACCCGCGACCCTGCCGCCATGGGACGGCTGAAGGAGGAAGCGGAAAAGGCCAAGAAGGAGCTTTCCAGTGCGCCCTCTGCCCAGCTGAACCTGCCCTTTATCGCGGTGGGCAAGGACGGGCCGCACCACTTGGATATCGCGTTGTCCCGCCCGCAGTTCGAGATGATGACCGGAGACCTGCTGTCCCGCACCGTGACCCCGGTGCAGAACGCTTTGCGGGATGCCGGCATCTCTGCCAGTCAGCTGGGCAAGGTGCTGCTGGTGGGCGGCAGCACCCGGATGCCCGCTGTGGAGCGGCAGGTGCGGGAACTGCTGGGCAGGGAGCCCAGCCACAGCCTGAACCCGGATGAGTGCGTTGCCATGGGTGCAGCGGTGCAGGGTGCACTGCTGCAGGGCGGCGGCAAGCTGGCGGGTGCCACCGGCGCGGCAGCGCAGGGGCTGGTGCTGATGGACGTGACCCCGCTGACCTTGTCCATCGAGACGCTGGGCGGGGTCGCCACCCCGCTGATCACCCGCAACAGCATGATCCCCACCCGCAAGAGCCAGATCTTTACCACCGCCCGTCCCATGCAGACCAGCGTGGAGATCAACGTTCTGCAGGGTGAGCGCCACTTTGCGCGGGACAATAAGTCCCTTGGCAAGTTCAAGCTGAACGGCATCCGGGCAAGCTTTTCGTCTAAGCCCCAGATCGAGGTCACCTTTGATATCGATGTGAACGGCGTGGTGAAGGTATCCGCCAAGGATCTTGCCACCGGGCGGGAGCAGAACATTACCATTACCGGCAGCACCAACCTTTCCGAAAACGAGATCCAGCGCGCCATGGCAGATGCCGCCGCTTACGAGGCTGAGGACAGCCGCCGCAAGGAACGCTTGGATCTGCACAATCAGGCCGAGGTGCTGGCCTACAAGGTAGACGAGGCGCTTTCCAAGTGCAAAAAGGAGTTGGACAAGGACGAAAAGGCCCGCGTGAAGGCCGACCTTGCCAACCTGCGCCACTGCCTGCGCAAGGATAAGCCCGAAAAGATGAACGAGACCGAGGAAGCCGCCCTGCGGCAGGCCAAGAGCCAGCTGGAAGCCTCGGCCAACCACCTGATGCTGCTGTACTCTGCCGAGCAGACCCCCGGCGATGGAACGGACAGCACGCTGTAATATAATAAGTTTTATGGGCTGCTGCACCCGCCCGGCGCAGCAGCCCTTTTTGTAGAAATAGAAAGGAACTGTTATGAAGGAACTGCAATATCCGGTGCGCCCCGGGCGCTACCGCCACTTTAAAGGCAACGAGTATCAGGTGCTGGGCGTGGCACGCCACAGCGAGACCGAGGAGGAAATGGTGGTGTATCGCGCCCTGTACGGCGAGGGCGGGCTGTGGGTGCGCCCCGCCGCCATGTGGCTGGAAACCGTGACCCGGGACGGCGTTACCCAGCCCCGCTTTACCTATATCGGGGAGTGATGCACCCGGCTTGAATCCCGTTATTGACCCTAGGATTATTTTGCGGTAAAATGTGAGTATGATACCAAACAACAAAGGAGGTTTTCGTATGAAGGCCAAACGATGGATCTCGCTCCTGCTCGCAGTCAGCATGATGCTTGGTGTGCTGGCAATGCCCGCCTCGGCGGCAGCTCAGCAGCCGGAAAGCACCGCTGTTGTCAGCGAGGCGCTGCCCGATGCCGCAGAACTGACTGCTGCAGAGGATGAAAATGATATCGTCAACATCCGCATCCGGGCGACCGGCAACCTTGTCTATGGCTCCGATTATAAGCTGGAGGTGGAGACCCGGCCCGAAAACACCCAGTATATCGCTGTGGTGCTGGGCACCAGCGGCGAAGCCTACGGCTATGTGACCCTGATGATCTCGGATAAGCTGCGCACCCTGCTCAAGCTGATCCCCCTGCCCAAAAAGATGTCCCAGACCCCGGACCAGGCCGAGGAATTCAACGTATACAGCTACCTCAAGCAGCTGATCGACGGCAACGATGTCGGCGTGCTGCTGCGGGTGGCGGACGAGGTAGTGTCGGTGATGGACACCGTCAGCTTCTTTGTCCCGGCCGGCTACCTGACCACGGTGAAGAATGTTTCCAACGGCATGAAGCTGGCGCTGAGCCTGATCCGCAAGTATCTGCCCGAGGGTGCGCTGAGCCGCATCTATCTGGACGAGCAGCCCAAGGACAGCGGCAAGTACTTTGCCGGTGCCATCGCGCTGGAAAGCAGTGATATCAACGCCGCCGGGTTTGCCATGTTCAAGATCAAGCCCAAGACCGAAAACGTCAGCCTGAGCTGGGCAGCCGATGCCCCGGCCAGCATGACCGTCTCTCAGCTGCAAAGCGCTGATCTGACCGCCAAGGTGATCTCGGACGGACAGGTGGCTGAAAACGGCAAGGTGAGCTACACCTACAAGAAAAAGACCTTCCTGTGCTTCAGCAGCAAAATAAACGGCGTGCCCACCGAGCCCGGCACCTACACCCAGACCGCCAAGGCAGGGGGCAACTACTCCTGCGGCAGCATCAGCCGCACCATTACGGTGACCGCTGACCCCCAGCCCGCCGCAGAGCAGTCCGCCGAACAAGCGGCAGAGCAGCCCGCAGCATAAATCAGCGGAAAAACTATTTTTGAATAGGACGATCCCGGAAAGTCTGCGGATTTTCCGGGATCGTTTTTTCGCGGGAGAAGCTACTTTTTATTTTCTATAAAATGGGCTGCTTTACTCTTGCAAATCGACGCGCCATACGCTATTATAAAAATAAAAGAACCCCCTTGCGGTAAAAAAGGGGACAAGAAGGAGCGGTTTATCTATGGAGGAGAAAAAAAGCGGCATCAAAAAGTTCCTTGAAGAGTTCAAGGCATTTGCCATGCGCGGTAATGTGCTGGACATGGCAGTGGGCGTTGTCATCGGCGGTGCCTTCACCGCCATCGTCACCGCGCTGGTGGAGGACATCATCAACCCGCTGATCGGCCTGTTCTTCAAGGCAGATTTTTCCGATGTGGTCATTGGTCTGGGCGGCTCCAGCATCAAGATCGGCGAGTTCGTCAACTCCATCATCAACTTCCTCATCGTGGCCTTTGTACTGTTTGTTGTGATCAAGTTTGTCAACTCCCTGCACAAAAAGCCCGAGGAGCCTGCCGCACCGGAGGAGCCCACCACCAAGGTGTGCCCCTACTGCCAGAGCGAGATCTCCATCAAGGCTGTGCGCTGCCCTCACTGCACCTCCAAGCTGGAGGGCTTTCCCGAAATGAAGGCCTGAAGCATTCAGCATTGATAATACAACAAAACCCTCCCGGCCGGGCGCAGTCTTTGCGCTTTCGGCAGGAAGGGTTTTGCACATTTTGCAGTTTGGTTGTGGAAAAGTGGAGTGGGAAGTGAGGTGGGAAAATCAGGCGCTCTTACTGCACCTTGGTCAGCTCAGCCAGCTTGTGGTAGATCTCGGTATTGTCGTACACGCCGCCGAACTTCTCGGCGCCGACACCCATGGCGTACACGTTGACCATGGCACCGGTGTGGGCGTAGGTGGTGTGGTCCATGCCGGACTTGTGGTTGATGGTGTGGCAGACAGCCATGCTGAAGGGGATGTAGGTACCGTACAGCTCGTAGTCCTGCTGGCTCATCTTGCTCTGGCTGGAGGAGCCCACCTGCAGGGTGCGCTCGTAGGCCTTGCGCAGGTTCTCCACCTCGTAGTCAGTCAGCAGCAGCTTGCCTGCGCTGGCGGCAGCGGGGTCGGTGGGCAGAGTCAGGCCAAAGACATTCTTCACATCCTGCATGGCAGTCTCAAAGGGGGTCTTGTTGGCAATGTAGCCCTGCACATAGGTGGAATCGAACTTTGCGTAGGACATCTTCTGGTGTGCCAGATTGGTCAGGAAGGTGTCGTAGTTGGTGGTCTTGTAGCCGATGGCCATGCCGCCGGTCTCGTGGTCGGCGGTGACAAGGATCAGGGTCTCGTTGGGGTGGGCGTTGTAGAAGTCCACCGCAGCCTGCACGGCGTTGCTCATCTCCAGCACATCGTGGATGGAAGCAGCGGCGTCGTTGGCGTGGCAGGCCCAGTCGATCTTGCCGGACTCAGTCATCAGGAAGAAGCCCTTCTTGTTGTTCAGCAGCTCGATGCCCTTCTTGACATAGTCGGTCAGCTGCCACTCGCCGTTGGCAGCGTCCATGGCGTAGTTCATGGCCTTGCCATCGCCCAGATTCTCGGCAATGATCAGAGTCTTGCCTGCACCGGCGGTCAGAGCCGCTGCACTGGCCTGGGTAGTGACCACGTTGTAACCTGCGTTGGCAGCCACGGTATGGTTGTCGGGGCCGGTACCGTCGCCGTTCACCTTCTGGAACTCGCCGCCGGCAAAGTACTCAAAGCCGGAGTTTGCCAGTTCCACGCCGATCTCGTAGTAGTTCTTGCGGGTCTTCTGGTGGGCATAGAAGGCAGCGGGGGTGGCGTGGTCGATGTTCACGGTGGAGATCACGCCAACCTTATAGCCTTTCTGGGCGTGCAGCTTTTCAGCGATGGTCTCGTAGGGCACATCGCGGGTCCAGGGGCACATATTGATGACGCCGCTCTCGGTCTTGTGGCCGGTGGCGATGGAGGTGGCGGTGGAAGCGGAATCCGGGCAGAAGGAGGTGCTGTCGTAGGTGGTCACGCTGCCCACCTGCGGGAAGCTGGTAAAGCTCAGGTCAGCCTCGGTCACAGCGCCGTTGTTGTCCACGGTGCCCTTGTAGAAGCGTGCAGACTGGATCTGGGCAGCGCCCATGCCGTCGCCAATGAACAGGAAAACGTACTTGGGCTTTTTGAACACGTCCAGCAAACCGTTCTCTTCGTCTGCTGCGGCAGAAGCATCCGTCTCGGCGGCGTGCGCAGCTACGGGTGCAGCCGACAGCATACCCACTGCCGATGCAACGGCACCGGCTTTCAGGAAGCTGCGGCGGGAAATTTTCGCGTTCTTCATAACAGATATCCTCTCTTTTTCAGCCCGGCTTGGGGCGGTTCTACTATTTCTTGTGGGAACACCTGTATTGTAGCGCACCGCCTGCAGCGGCGAAACCAGCCCCGTGTAACACTTAGGTAAACCTTTGGCGCACGGAAGAACGGCGGTGTAAAATCCGGGCAAAGCAGGTAAAATCTGCCTGTAACGCCCGCCGCCGGGTCACTTTTTGCACCGAACCGCCCCGCAAGGGTTGCAAGCAGGGGGCTTTTCATTGTACAATAGAGGTAGACCGTGCTAAGATATACTTCTATAACGAGAGGATCTTTTAAATATGTCTGATATCAAAGTGCTGGCGCTGGATCTGGATGGCACCCTGACCAACGACCAGAAGCTCGTCACCCCGCGCACCCGCACCGCGCTGGACGCCGCCATTGAAAAGGGCGTGACCATCGTGCTGGCATCTGGCCGGCCTACCGCCGGCATCCAGCCGCTGGCTGAGGAGCTGGGTCTGGACAAAAAGGGCGGCTGCATCCTGTCCTACAACGGCGGCAAGATCGTGGACTGCCGCACCGGCGAAACGCTGGTGGAAAAAACGCTGGACCCTGCCCTTGTGCCCGAGCTGTGCGCTTTTGCCGCCGCGCAGGATATTGCCATCCTGACCTATAACCGCGAGGGCATCGTCTGCGAGCGGGACAAGGACGAGTGGGCGAACAAGGAGTGCTTTACCACAAAGCTCCCCATGATCCATGTGGACGATCTGGCGTCCTATGTGAACTACCCCGTGTGCAAAATGCTTATCACGCTGGACCCCGCCCGCCGGGACGCAGTATGCGCTGCCGGACAGCAGCAGTTTGCAGGCCGCGCTGACTTGTACCCCTCCAGCCCTTTCTTTATTGAAGCGGTGCCGCAGGGTGTAGCCAAGGACGACAGTCTGGCAGAGCTTCTGCGCCGCATGGGGCTGACCCGTGAGAATCTGATGGCCTGCGGCGACGGCCTGAACGACCGCTCCATGATCGCCTACGCCGGGGTGGGCGTTGCCATGCAGAACGCCGAGCAGCCGGTAAAGGACTGCGCCGACTATGTGACCACCGCCGACAACAACCACGACGGCGTGGCCGAGGCCGTGGAGAAGTTTATTTTACGAGAGGACTAACAAAGCAATGCCGCGTAACTTGGTTTTATTTGATCTGGAATGGAACATCGGCTACCAGCCGTATACCTTTAACTACCATGGGGTGCAGCAGACCCTGCGGGGCGAGATCGTGGAGATCGGCGCCGTGAAGATCGATGAGGACGCCAACGTGCTGAACACCTTTTCCATCCATCTGCGCCCCCGCATCTTCCGCAAATTGCAGCACCATATCGCTAAGGTGACCGGCCTGACGCAGGCAGATCTGGACAAGGGCGAGCCCATCGTGCAGGGACTGCGCCGCTTTATGCAGTGGTGCGGCCCGGACGCTGAGTTTGCCGAGTGGGGTCTGGACGATGTGCCGGTGCTCAAGCAGAACCTGTTCCTGTGCAATCTGGATGAGTCCAAGCCCACCGTGTGGTACGACCTGCAGCAGGTCTTTCTGCGGGAGCATCCCCGCAAGGAAGGTGAGGGCATGACGCTGGAAAGCGTGGTCACCCGCATGGGCATCCCCATGGAGCGCCCCTTCCACGATGCACTTTCCGATACCCTGTACACCGCCGATGTCTGCCGCCTGCTGGATCTGCGTGCCGGGCTTGCCGCCTACCCCACCGAGGACGAAGCCCTGCGCCAGAGCCTGTGCCAGACCCCCGGCGATTACCGGGACTTTACGGTGTTCCACGGCTATGTGGAGCAGTATGCATGGCGGGCTGACCCCAAGATCAGCCAGATGCCCTGCCCGGAGTGCGGCACCACCCTGCAGCCGGACGAGCTCTGGCTGAAAAAGGGCAGCAACAGCTGGTACACCCTGTGCCAGTGCCCCCGCTGCACCGGCAGCGGCAACGCCGCCGGGCAGGGCGTGTTCCAGCGGTACAAGTTGTCCCGCCGGGACGGTCTGCATTGGAGCTTTGCCCGCTGCGCCCAGATGCCGGACGCCGAAAGCCTTGCCCGCTGGGAAAAGCTGCGCACCGCCCAGCTGGAGCGGATGCGCGCCAAGGCCGAAAAGCAGGCGGCGGAAAAATAAAAGCAGGAAAATCCCCTTCCGTTTCGTAGTATAGATAGCAGAGCACAGAACGTGTCGAAAAATGCACACTCTGTTCACGGCTCTGTCATAGAGAATGGATATACTAAGCTTAACGTAGTCTGCCCGGGGACACCCCGGCACCGGCTGTGCAGAAAGGGATCGAACAAAGGATGCAAACCACACTGATGGGCTGGGTGCACCAGCTTGGAACACTGGAATACTGGGAAGCGCTGCTGGCGGGCTTTGAGGGGCTTGGCCCCCTTGTGCCCATTCTGCTGGCCATGGTGGAGTCCTTTTTTCCGCCGCTGCCGCTGATCGCCATTGTAGCACTGAACGTAGCCGCACACGGCGGTCTGCTAGGCTTTTTGTACAGCTGGGCAGGCGTGGCGCTGGGCGGCACCATCATGTTCTTGTTCTGGCGGCGGCTCATCAAGCGCTTTTTCTGGAAGGTAGCCAGCCGCTCCCCCAAGCTGGAAAAGGCGCAGCAGTGGGTGAACCGCTTCGACACCTCGTCCCTGTTCATGCTGTCGCTGTTGCCCTTCACCCCCACCTCCTTCATGCACTTTGCCTTCGGGATGTCGGACTTTGACGAAAAGCGCTATCTGCGCACCGTCCTTTTAGGCAAGGGGCTGATGGTGGCCATAATGGCTGTCTTTGGGCAGTCGCTGGTCAGCTCTCTGAAAAATCCGTTCTACCTTGTGCTCTCTGTTTTGCTGTGGGGCGGGATGTACTGGGTGAGCAAAAGATTCTGCCGGAAGCATCATCTGGAATAAAAGAATAACATTCGAGACAGCGGAAGTACCTGCGGGCGTGCCGCTGTCTCTTTTTTTGCAGAAAAAAGCTATGGCGGGCAGCCCGCAGACTGCCCGCCATGGCATGAGAACCATCATTTTTATTTTGCTTCCGGTTCCTGCACAAGGGGTTCGGACGGCGGTGGGGTGAGGGTGGAATGCGCCACTACAAAGGCCGCAGCCTTTGCCCGGGCAAGGCGCTGGCGCACTTTGCGGGTGTCGTTGGCGGGGAAGGTGCGCTCCCCGTCCAGCTTCTCGTCCCAATCGGCAAGGGCGGCGTTCACCTCGGCTTCGGTGGGCTGTAAGCCCTCCCGCTCGGCCACCAGCAAAAGCCCCAGCCAGCTGCGCAGCTTGCGCTCTGCCTGCTGGTGCAGCCACTGCCGGAACTGCTCCACCGTCTGCCCGCGCACGGCCAAAAACTGGTCAAAGTTGACTCCGTTTGCCTGCAAGCTCAGATTGAACTGCCGTTGCTCAGCAAAGTAGTTGCCCGCTTCCAGCCGTTTTGGCACCGGGCCGGTCACCTCATCGCCCAGCTGCCAGACCAGCTCCTTCTCTGCCCTGTCCTTGGCCTGTGCGCAGCGTTTTGCGTAGAGCTCCCGGGTCACCCGGTCGCGCAGCGCGGCCTTGCCCGCGGCATCGGCGGCGCGTTCTTCATCGCCGTAGTTGCGGTTGATCTCCAATTCAATGGTCAACCGGCGCAGCGGATGGGGCTCGATGGGCTGCACAAAGCCGGTGTCCCGTCCCAGCTCCAGCGGCGGCAGGGTGTAGAACTGCGCCCCCGCCCGGAAGCCCTCGGCCTTATTGACTGCCAGCAGCTCAAAATCCGGGTCGGTCACCGGTACAAGCTTCTGCTCCTGCACCAGCTGCCGGTAAAGAGGGTCAAAGCCCTCCAGAATGGTGCGGTTCACCGCTGCCGTCAGCAGTTCTTCCTCGTCTTGCGGGGCGTCCAGGGCGGCCTGCTCCTTTGCCAGCGCAGCGGCCAGCTCCTCCGCGCTTGCCGTGAATACCAACCGGCAGTCTCCCGGCTCTGCCATGCCGAAGTGTTCCAATTTCATGCGGTGTCCCTCCTTCTCAGCGGTTCATGATGCCGACCATCAGCACCAGCAGCGCCACGCCGATGCCAGCGTACAGCAGCTCGGCACCCAGCACGGACTTGTCGCCCTCTACGAACATCTTCTCCGGGGCATCGGGGTCGTAGTACAGGGTGACCACGCTGCCCTCGGCAAAGGGCTTGCCCTTGGCGGGCTTGGGGTACTGCAGCCGGTGGCTGCCGCCTGCGGTGGTAAACTCCAGCACATAGGCAGCGCCGTCCCGGTTCTGCACCGTGCCGCTTACCGTGGCCTGCACGCAGACGCCCTTGGTGCGCAGCTGCTGCCGCGCCCGCACGCTGCGCAGCGCCATGTAAAACATGATCAGCGCGCCCACCAGAAAAATAATCACATTCAGCATTGTTTTCCCTCGTTTTTCCGTAATCGCCGGGCGGTGCCCGGACGTATAGACAGTACCGCATAATTCTAAGTGCCGATACGGCGAGCGAGGTGCGGCAGATGCTAAGCCAAAAGCGCAGATAATACTTTGTGTATTATCGAGCATTTTGGCAACGCAGATGCCGTGCCGCAGCCGCCGGAACGGTGCTTAAGCCGTCAGGCGGGAATTGTGCGGTACTGTCTATCGTTTATTGTACCATAATCTGCCCTAAAAAGCGCCCCGCAGCCGCTATCCAGAGTGCACCAACTTTGCTGCAAAAATTTGTCGAATAATTTTGAAATTAAGCCTTGACATTTCTTTTGTATCTGGTATAATAACTATCGTTCCCGGCGTCACGGCGCAGGAACACAACAGAATATGCGGATATGGCGGAATTGGCAGACGCGTTAGATTCAGGTTCTAATCGGGGCAACTCGGTGGAGGTTCAAGTCCTCTTATCCGCACCAAACCATGAAAATCCGAACCTTTTCTCGATAGGAGAAGGGTTCGGATTTTTGTTTTCTTCGGAAACGAGAACAATGGCTCTTCCCTTACGGCTGTGTGTCCAAAACCTTATCAGAAGAAAGACCGTATCACGAAGGTCACAACAGTAAGAGTGCCGTAAGGCAGAAGGGACGCAAGATTATGAAGTACGATGCAAGAGCCTGTCAGTTTAACATGGGCACCGGCTGTGTGGAGCTGCTGCTCCGGGATGGAAGAAAAATATCCATCGACTGCACCGGGGTCGAGGATGCGCTGGACGTGACCATGGCGCAGCGGTCAGAACTGGACTATCTCATCTACAATGACCCACTGGGCTATGCGGATTTGATTCTGAATGGCGATCCGAAGGAATATTTGAAAAACGTAACCGAGAGCCATGGCTTAGAAGATTAAGAATAGCAAAACAGGGCGTATCTCTTTTTATGGGATGCGCCCTGTTCTTTTATGCCTGTTTTTTCTGTGCTTCTGCAAACATCCGGGCAATCTCCGTGCCGGATTCCTGCATTCCACGATTCATCCACTCATGTACCCAGCCATATAGCATATAACCGATGGCAGAATTCAGATAAGCCAACCCGTTGGGAATCTCCGGCGAACGGTCAAAATAGCCAAGAAGTGTTTCCAGCATGATATTGGAAAGCCCTGCATGGTACAATGCAAGGTAAAATTCAGCATGGTCCTTGTAAAAATCCAGCAGACTGACGAGCCATAGATTATCCTGACCCGATGTGCCATCAGGATGCTCATGGTCAAAATTTGTCTTCCATTCATTGGTCAGACGCACAGACTCCTGCTGTAATACGTCCTCTTTGCTTGCGAAATTGCGGTAAAAAGATGCCCGCCCAACACCGGCAGCATCCACCAACGCCTGAATGCTAATGGACACAAAGTCCTGTGTGTGCATCAATTCCAGCAGCGCAGACAGAATGTGCTGCCGCACATAGGTGTTCTTTTCCTGATTGTTCATGTTCTTCATGGGATGATACAAACGCCCTTTTTTGTCTCATTTTGGCTGAGACGATTGACTCAGCGCTGTTTTGATGATACACTCGTCCCACCAAAAAGTCAAGGAGGTTTTTATGACAATGACTTCAAAACGAATCATCTTACTTGCCGTCATTATTGCAGTGGCTTTTGTATTGGGACGTTTGGCAGTTCGAGAAGTGTTGAATCTGCTGCTGGGCGGCACGCTGTTTGGAGGGAATATTCTGTGAAAACACTGAAATGGGGATTGCTCTATACTGCTGCGTTTCTTGCAGCGTTTGTCGGCTCTGCTTTACTCAAAATGAACAGCGACCCGACCCACGGCAAATACAACACCCGTTGGGATGAAACGGTTGGCAAGGTGTACACCGACTTGCCTTATGGAGAGGGTGCTGCCAACAAGTTTGATCTTTATGTGCCGGCAGACAAAAGTCAGGATGCATACGGTCTTGTGGTCTATCTTCACGCCGGTGGGTTTACCAGCGGAGACAAAGCCGGTGATGCCGAGATGCTGAAATGGCTGTGCAGCAAAGGCTATGTGGCGGCAGGGATCAACTACACATTGTTTACGGAAGAAAACCCGGATGCCAGCGTATACAGCCAGTCGGAGGAGATCAAAGCGGCCATGCCCTCTGTGGTTGCAGCAGCCGAAAAACTGGGGTATAAGCTTGACCGGATGGCGATTGCGGGCGGCAGCGCAGGCGGATGTCTTGCGCTGATCTATGCCTACCGGGATGCCGACACCTCGCCGCTTCCGGTCAAAATGGTATTTGAAGCAGTCGGCCCCGGCAGCTTTCATGTGGAGGATTGGGGCATCTTCGGTCTCGACCAAAGCCCGGAGGCCGCCGCAGGACTGTTCAGTGTAATGTCCGGTCAGGCGCTGACCCCGGAGGATATCACATCTGGTGCCTATCTGGATGCAGTCAAACCGATCTCTGCTGATCGCTGGGTCACAAAGGATACGGTGCCCTCTGTCCTCTGCTACGGCGCACACGACAAGATGCAGCCATTTGCCGCATCCAAGCCGCTGGTCGCCGCACTGGAAAAGAACGGAGTAGATTACCGGTATTTCGTAGCGAAGCATTCCGGCCATGGGTTGCAAAACGACAATAAGGTTTATATGGAGTATCTGGATGCCGTGGTAGAATATCTGGACAAGTACATGAAGGAATAATTTAGGATGTGGAAGATGATTCTGAGGTTCTTAAAAATAATTTTGATCGTGGCGGTGATCCTTGTGATAACAATTTCTATTATTTTACTGTTGCTGTCCATGCAGCCATTCGTTCCGAACAATTACACGCAGATTGTTAAAACAGGCGGCGAACTGGAAGCAAAATATCTGGCGATGGGTGCCTCGCAGGTGGAACATATGGAAGTGTCCACCGAAGAAGAATGGGGGAATATCAATGTCTATTACCCCAAGGAGTTGACAGAGAGCGCCAAAAGCTATCCTGTTGTGGTGATGGTGAATGGCACGGGTGTGTATAGCTCCAAATATCCAGCACTCTTCAAGCATCTGGCTTCGTGGGGATTCATCGTCATTGGCAATGAAGACCCAAGCACTTGCTCTGTCAGTTCGGCAGATACGACGTTGGCATGGCTTCTGAATGAAAATGAGAATCCTGACAGCCGCTTCTATCAGAAAGTCGATGAGGAACACATCGGAATTTCCGGTCACTCACAGGGCGGCGTGGGCGTGTTCAACGCTATCAACGAACAGCCGCACGGTAGTTTGTACACTTGTGCGGTCAGCCTTTCTCCCACACAACTGGATCTGGCAGAAGCACTGAATATGCACTACGAACCGGACAAAACGAATATTCCAGTATTCCTTCTGGCGGCAACGGAGAGCGACGTTATTACGCCCGATGGTGCAAAACAGCTTTACGATGCCGTGAAAAATGACAAAGCAGTCGCCCTGCGGAATGGTATGGATCATGGAAAAATGCTTTATTCTGCCGATGGTTATGTGACGGCATGGTTTATGTGGTATTTGAAAGGCGATACAGAGGCCGCAAAGGTATTCACCGGAGATGCACCGGAACTACTCAGAAACCAACTGTATCAGGAACAGCAAATTGATATTAGCTGCATAAATTGAGATTCGAGGAGGAATTGTGTCAAATTGACACAATTCCTCCTCGTCCGTTCTAAGCAGGGGTTGGGGCAGGCACGCCCCAACAAGACCACTTGGAAAACTCGCAAGAGTTTGAGAAGTGAAGTCCCGGATGGACAGAACATTTTCAAGAATTGAAAATTTGTGGCCACGGGACGGTTCTTGCCCTCTACCGCTGCGCTCAAAACTCATTTTCAACAAATGTTTCCGAATTGTTAAGGCGCAAAAATAAGTAGAAGCTGTGCTGCTCATGTAAGGGGGTCGCCGTTTGCTCCGAACGAAGTTCCTGCCCCTGTTTGCGCAGCGGCGTTGTCCGGCTCGCTCACGGAAGGTGTGAGGTCATGGCACGGTATCACGTTCAGACGGCTTATGCAAGATTCAAGGTACAATATGAAGAAAGCTGAGCGCAGTGCGGACACTACGTTCTGCTTCTTTCAAGCGCAAGAATAACACTTTACAGTTGTACAGTCAACAACAAAAAAACAAATTTTGGAAGATTGAACAACTACATAAGATTTTATTTGTGAAAAAGAAAAATACCGCCCATGCAGCGCAGCGATGGATTTTGTCGGGTGAATCGGCGGCAAAATAGATCGGGTGTGTTGCGGGGCGGTAAATTCTTCGTGGACTTTTCCTCACGGAAGTGGTGGGTCTCACGGTGATAACCAACCACTTTCTGTGGCTGTGTTCAAAATGAACACGACCACATCTTGTGGATGAATTTGAACCAATCCACAAAATCAATGGGATTTACAAGAAAAATACCACGGCATGTAGAATGCGTCAAGAGGGTTTTGAAAAATTTATTGAAGTGAAGCAAGGAAAGTATGACACATCTTGTGGCTTTAGGAAAAAATACGCTATGTGAATCAGGATAGAACCACATTTTCCGTTTGCAGTAGATTCTTATACCACCAGTAGCAAGAACAATTATGGTAAGCCACTGCTCTTTTCTCTACCGTTGAATCGGGCGTAGAAACCATACTGCAACGAGTAGCGTCAGAACTTCTGCCGCAGGAACAGCAAGCCATACGCCTGTTAGACCGAATTTCTGCGGCAGTACGGTCAGGAACAGAAGCAGCAGAGCAAATGAACGCAAAAAAGTGATCAAGCCGGAAAAATATCCTTTTCCGTATGCCATCATCCGAACCGCAGCATAAATATTGATTCCTGAAAACAGAAACCCAAGTCCGTAAATCCTCATCCCGGATACGGCAATGGGAAATACAGGACTAGCGGTATTCGCAAAGCATGACACACCGACCGGAGCAAGAAAATAGGTCAGCGCATAGATAACAAGAGGAGCGATTGCGAAAAAACGATGTGCATATTGCTCCAGCTTTCGACAAACATCTATCTTTCTATCTCCGTATGCATAACTCAGCGGAGGTGCCATGCCCATGGAAAATCCAAAATAGACACCAATAAACAGAAATTGTAGATACATAATGATGGAAACCGCCGCTACGCCGTCTTCACCGGCGAAAGCAAGTGCGGTGCGGTTAAATACGATCGTCGTGATCGCAATGGCAAGCTGATCCACAAATTCGGATGCACCGTTCACCATGCTGCGCAGCGCCAACCCTGCGGATAGGCCATGCAGTGTAAAGGACAGGGCTTTGTATTTCCGGGCAAAATAGTAGATACCCATGAGAAACGACAGTACCAAGCCTAAAATCGTAGCCAGCGCAGCCCCATAGATACCCATGTGCATACGTCCGACCAGAACATAGTCAAGAACAATATTCAGAACGCCGCCAGACAGCGCTGTTACAAAACTGTATGCGGGAGAACCGTCTACCCGAATAAAGTAAGTGAACAGCTCTTTCCCTATCACGACAGGTGTAGCCCAAAGCCACCAAAGTGCATAGGTTTTGCACCCTGCTATCGTTACATCAGTTGCACCGAGCAGGGACAGAATCGTTGATAAATTTGTAAGAACGATCAGAGAAATAAGGCAGCTCAGCAGAACAGCCGCAACAGAACTGACAGAAAAGGCGTGGTTTGCCTCCTCTTTTCTGTTTCCGCCGATATGCAAAGCCGCAACTGCGCTGCCGCCGGTAGCAAACACAAGCGCAATGCCGGTCAGCACATTCACAATAGGATAAACGATGTTAATGGCAGCCAGTGCATTTGTTCCGACATAGGCAGAAACAAAAATGCCGTCAATAATGGTATAAACAGTGTTAAACAGTGAGGTCAGATAAGTCGGTATGATAAATTTCAGAAGCTTTCCGAACTGCACCTCTTTTTCAGAAGCAAAAATCAAAGCGTTTTCCATAATAGTTCCCTCCTGTTCCCATTATAAACCTTCAAGCTACTTGAAGGTCAACAGGTAATATGTTATGGTATTATCGGGAGGGTAAATTATGGCTTTGAAATTTCAGATTGGAGAAATCGCCCATTTTTTTGATATACCGGCTTCCACGCTCCGGTATTGGGAAGACAAGGGTGTTTTGCACCCGGAAAAAGGAAGGGAAAATCGTTATCGGGAGTACACCATTGAGGATTTGATGACGATCTCCGATGTGGTTTTCTATAAGAATCTTGGTTTACAGTTGAAGGAGATCCGTGAAATGGATGGCTCATCCCCGGAGCAGCATGGAAAACTTTTTACTGAAAAGCTTTCAGAACTGGAACAGCAGCAAGAGCTGCTTGCTCGTCGAATAAAGAAACTGCGCTGCCATATACAAGCGGTGAAAACACTGACTGATTTGAGAGAGCACCCTTATCAGAAGTCAGATATTGATACAGAGTGCATCGTGTCTTTTGACTTGATCGAGCGAGACAAACTGTGTCAATATATCGAAGATCCATACCTTTACTCGCGGGTGCAGCACACGCAGACACTGCCGCAGGAACGACGCGGGCTTACCATCTCTGCCGAGATGTGTTCTGCGTTCCCGGAATCGAGTATTCTTTGGCAAAAGCAATCAACACGATATGTGACTTTTTTGATGAAAGAAGAAGTGACTGTCGGCTTTCCAAATGACTTAGCCGAACACTTGACACACGTTCAGAAATCGCACCGTACCGGCGCAATCATTAGCCGTTTTCTGCTCTGTGCACAGGAAAACGGAAAAATTTATGATTTCTATAAGACGTTTGTGGAAATTCTACCGGATTTGATGGAGTGAGCATCCGTGATAAACCGTCACAAGACAAAAATTTGCGCAACATTCAAATAGTATATTTGTAATATGCAATTCATCGCTACTGTCGTTGCGTTAAAAAGTCGAATTGTTAGCGGAATTTTCGTAAAAAATTTTTTCTTGCAATCTTCAGCAAAATGTGATATATACATTATACGAAACATTGCTTAAGATAAACGTTCCACCGTTCGATGATGTGTAAATAGGAGGTGCCCGCCATGACCGCCGTGATCTATGCCCGCTATTCATCGGATAACCAGCGCGAAGAATCCATCGAAGGTCAGATTCGGGAGTGCACGGCCTATGCGGAAAAGAATGGCATCACCATCGTCAAGCACTACATTGACCGTGCCATCTCTGCCAAGACGGACAACCGCCCGGAGTTTCAGCAGATGATAAAAGACAGCGACAAAAAGCTGTTTGATATCGTGTTGGTCTGGAAGCTTGACCGCTTTGCCCGGAACCGCTACGACAGTGCCCGGTACAAGACCCAGCTGAAGAAGAACGGTGTCAAGCTCATGTCTGCCACCGAGATCATCTCCGAGGGGCCGGAAGGCATCATTCTGGAGTCGGTGCTGGAAGGTTATGCCGAGTATTATTCCGCTGACCTTGCCGAGAAGGTCGTGCGTGGACAGACCGAGAACATCCTGAAAGGCCGCTGCAACGGTGGTCGTGGAACCTTTGGCTACACGCTGGATTCGGAGCGGAAGTTCCACATCGACCCGCTTGCCTCCCCTTTCGTGCTGGAATCGTTCACGAAGTATCGGGATGGCCTCACGATGAAAGAGATTCGGGACTGGCTGAATGAAAACGGCATCAAGAACCCGGTCGGAGGCGAATTTACTTACAACAGCGTGGAGCACATGCTCAAAAACCGGCGTTATATCGGAGAACTGAAATTCCGGGATGTGGTCGTGCCGGATGCGATTCCGCCCATCGTGCCGCTGGAACTGTTCGATGATGTGCAGGAAAAGATTGCCAAAAACAAGAAAGCCCCTGCCCGAAGAAAGGCAGAGGACGATTACCTGCTGACAACCAAGCTGCACTGTGGTTGCTGCGGTGCGCTGATGTTTGGCGAAAGCGGCACAAGCCGGACGGGAGAAGTCCACCGCTACTATAAATGTGCCACGGCCAAAAAGAAGAAGGGCTGCAAGAAGAAAACTGTCCGCAAACAGTGGCTGGAAGATCTGGTGGTGAACCAGACCATGCAGCTTGTCCGGGACGATG
>OFMA01000101.1_pt1 | contig 60952 bp, 58 predicted proteins | sample 1541011 | NCBI WGS metagenome assembly OFMA01 (sample SAMN04209225, study PRJEB22552) | human gut metagenome | biome: gut; material: feces | host: Homo sapiens | place: USA: Oklahoma
CAATGGATTCTGGATTTTGTACAGAACCATGAATTTTATAGATTTCCGCAATTCCCTGTAACTGTGAAAACACCAGTTCATCCTGTCCTACGAAAGTTTTATAACCTTCAAAAATATTCTCGAAAAAGCAATCATAATTTGTTGTAATCACACCGGACAAATTATCTTTTGCAATATTTCTGAGTTTTTCAACTTCCTCTTCATAAGCAGGATCAACCGTTGACAGTGAAGCAATATATTCACTTATTTCTGCCTTAAAAGGAGAAACCCCAGCAGAAACTGCACTGTGTACTTTTTCTGAATCTGAACGTATTCCTTCTCCATTATTAAACCAAGCATCATTAAAATCTTTTTCAATATAGCTTGCAACTAATGGAAGTTTTTCTTCTGTATGTTCTGCCTCACTGGCTTTATTTTCATAAAATCTATAAGCAAACGGATCTTTCTTTACCTTCTCGGCAAAATATGTCAATAATCCAACCCAATCTGGTAATCCATAATATCTTCTGGTAATCCCAGAACCTGCAAACAAAAATGGTGTTGTATTAAACCTTGCAACCACTTCTTGTAGTGTCATATAGCTCTCCTTCCTTTGCTTAAATAATCCTTCTAAATTTTGGACTCACTGAGTCCAAAATTTACTAGCAAGACATTATTCAATATTTTGACTGTATTCCTGTTCCAATTCATCCGCCAAATATGCGTCGCTCATGCAGTGCATATCCGATACACCATCACGGATCAACTGATAAACCTCAGAGCGATAGAAAAAATCCAACGCCGCATCCAGTGAAAGTCCATGCTGTTTTGCAAAACACTCGATGACACGGCTATATTTTTTCTGAAGTAAAATCGGATTTGCCGTCATGGCAGATGAGTGTTCGTTTTGATCATTTTTATTAGAATGCGTAATTTCCACATTTCTTTCCTTCATCACATCAAGGAGGTCATCTACGATATATTCCCGGCTCTGAGTATGCAATACTTTATATTCCGGTACAATATAACCGTTTAGAATATCATCCTTTTGGGTAAATGCCTGATAGACACGTTCTGTATCCACACCCAGCTTTGCCGCAACATTTTCAATGCAAAATACAGCAAACTCAAGTTCATTGGAATTTTTAATCTTCTCATCTGCCATCATACGCAAGCCCTCCTTTACTTTATTTTAGCCAAAACATCCTGGAAAATTGCACAATTTTTCTTCACGCCATCATCCAGATCAATCGAGATCATTTAGTCTGCAATGTGGTGAATCTTTTCTTCATAGGTACGGATTTCGGCATCCTGTGCTTGCAATGTAGTTAATTTCTTTTTTAGATTCTTCAGATAATCTCTGCGAAGAAAACCATACTTACCAAGTTGCTCCATCTGCTCACCGGATTTATAAGTGAGATTTGGAATCAGATATCCATTTACATTCGTATACGTTATATAAATAGGACATTCACAATCCGCTTAACTTTCATCGGGGCACTCCTCTCCTATCTACCTCGCTGATAAATTTTTCTATCAGTCTGTTTACTTCATTCGGCTGGTCCGTATTGGAATTATGACCAGAATTCTTTATCCATATTTCTGATTTCTGCAATAAATCCTCAACACCGCCACAATAGAGAATCAACTCTTTATAAGCCTGCTGAACTTCTGGCGATAAATTCATATAAGCAAAGTACAGCTTGTTTAATCGCCTGACAGAAGTTATCCTTACAATGTCGCCAGCAAAGGGAAGTTTCTCTTCCATCGTAATTCAGTCCTTTCTTTTTAATTTTGAGTATGAAAAAAGCAGTCGATCATAAATGAAAGACTGCTTTAAATCATATCCTTTACTACCACATTTACAGGCACTTTCCCGGCATATTCTTGTTCCAGTTCCTCTGCCAAATATGCATCGCTCATGCAGTGCATATCAGAAACACCGTCACGAATCAGCTGATAAACCTGGGAATGATAAAAGAAATCCAATGCCGCATCCAGCGAGAGCCCCTGCTGTTTAGCAAAGCATTCAATAACACGGCTATATTTTTTCTGAAGCAAAATCGGATTCGCTGTCATAATGTTTCACTCCCTTCAAAATGCAATAAAGACAATGCTTTTTCTGTGCGGAAACTTATTTGCAGATTCGGCTTTTCATAACGCAGGCGGTTGATAGCTTCCGTCTTATCAATCAGCCCGTCAAAGAACAGCTCCACAGTATTGAACACCTTATCATTGGCAACACCGCCCACAACCAGGTCGTAATCGGTCGAATCTTTCCCGCTACGGCAGTTCAAAATAAAGTCCAGCCATTCTTCGGAATAAGAATCGAATTTCAGCGTTTTCAGTTCAACTTCCCGACTTTCATCGTATTCATACCGGGAAATAATACCGTCTTTCCCACGACGTTTGAACTTGCCGCACCACTTTGCAGCCTGTTCATATAGCGGCGTGACATAGAAGCCACGCCCGAAGTCCACATTGGGGCGGGAATGAGCTAAATCTGGCTTAGCAATCTCTAAGAAAGAACCATGATAGAGAATCATACTTCCACACCCCTTTCTTTCATCACATCAAGGAGGTCATCAACGATATATTCCCGGCTCTGGGTATGCAGCACTTCATATTCCGGCACGATGTAGCCGTTCAAAATATCACTCTGTCCGGTAAATGCCTGATAAACACGCTCTGCATCCACACCCAGCTTTGCCGCTACATTTTCAATGCAAAATACAGCAAACTCCAGTTCATTGGAATTTTTGATTTTTTCATCCGTCATCATACGCAAGCCCTCCTTTTACGATAAGCAGGTTCTCTTTGAACTCTACATTCTTCGATTCTCCTGCGAGAATTTCTTCTATGATTATAATAACACTTCCCAATAGTATAACCATCTGTGCTTTGCCCATTCACAAACTGAGCTGCTGTTGAAGGGCTAGTAAGCTCACAATTTTTAAGAATATTACCATCCCCATCTACATACTCTGGATTATCTCGATACGCTTTAGCGGTTTTCCTACCTTTAATGTGATTTGCAAAATCTAGACTCATTTTGCCACCTGCCAGAACGGTAATTATTTTCCCATTATACACAAGACAGGACAAAAATCAACTTCCATTATCAAGAGGTACGTGCTAATTTCTTTGTGAATTTTCTGCAAACCCTTTCAGCTGCTTTTTATGGCAGTACATCATACCGTCCGCCCGTTTAATCATATCTCCCACCCGGGTATCCCCCGGTTCTGCCGCAGCATATCCACAGGCAATCTGCATACAGATATACTCTGAATTCCGATTATAATCCTGCTGCATCAAATCCAGCTTTTTCAGACACTGTTCCATTGCATATGGAAAAGAGTCTGGCTTTCTTTCCCATACAACCAGAAATTCATCACCGCCAATGCGGTAACAGGTTCCCTCCCTGCCGCAAGCTTCCTGAATCAGACCGGCAGCATCCACAATATAGCGATCTCCGACTTCATGTCCAAATGTGTCATTATAATATTTGAGATTATTCAAATCACACACCGCAAGCCCAATCTCCCCTAGCATCCCCTGACAGCTCTGCTCCCAGCGTTCATAAGCATTTCGGTTATACAGGCCTGTCAGCAAATCCGTCACCGCCAGTCTTTTGTAAATTGCATTTTCCTGTCCCTCCTTCAGCTGTATGGAAAGATCGTAAATAACACTCCAGGAAACACAGCCCACAAACAGCAGGCTTGCCAGACCGCCAGCCCTGTAAGTATCCAGAGTATTGTGATAAAATCCCCAAAAATCCCAGGCTGTAGAAACCAGGATAATCATGGTAGGAAAAAAAGTAGCCTTTACTTTATAATCAGCCCCATGCTTTCTAAAATAAAAAAACATCCCTGCAAACATCGTTCCAAATGCAGCCAGCAAAAGAAGATGCGTTGTAAACACCGTTTCCTTGAACTCCCGGATTCCGTTCACGTGAAGCCCAACGCTGACAGCCATATTCAGCAGACACAGGAAAAAATACAAATTCTCCCACCAAAGCTTTATCTTCATATCCCAATAGTAAATGGAAAAACAGAAACACAGAATTGGAATCTGTAGAAACAGAAGATATCCCGCATAAGACAGGGCAATGTGATTAGAGGCCAGAAGATTGACCAGCTCACTTCCCCTGATAAACCACAGCCCGACCACAATCAGCAGTGCAGAAAAATAAAAGCTTTCCCGGCTGTTTTTTAACTCTCTGCGGACAATCCCCCAAAACAAAAGCACCATTACGCCAATCACAAAAGTCAGAAAATAAATAACCGCCGCAGGCAGAGCATGAATCAGCCGCTCCTTAAACATCTGCTGCCGATCCCCTAACCAGAATACAGGAGAAACATTCTCATCATGGTAATAATGATACTGAATCTCAACCAGAACCTGGCTCTCGGCCTGGGAAAGTTTTACAAAATGAAAAAACTTCCCAGGAACCCTTCCCACTGCCGTAGTTCCATTATCCAGAGAATGTATCAGCCCCCCGTTCTGGTAAACCTTTACGGTCTGCCGATCAGAAACAAAATGCAGACACCGTCCGGCATCTCTTGAAAAATCAAAACCAAATTCGTATGTAATCGTCCTGTTCTCTCCCCTCCATACCTTTTCCGGAAAAATCTGCCGGGTTCCCGGCACATCCAAGCCATATCGATCCGCCTGGGAATACAAAAAACCCCAACAAATAAGAACTGCCCCGATTATCCCAGTAATAATAATAATTTTTTTATATCTGTCCACATGAAATCCTTTCTGACGACATTTCCTTTTCTAATATTTTACCTTATTTTCTCAGAACATACAATAAACTCTTTCTTTCCCTAATGCCGCTTCTTTCTATTGAAGCTGTTCCGGACTTGTGATAAAATGTATGGGTGAAATGCAAAGGTTCAGGACGGCACATCGTTTTTCCGCCGTCCTGAATTTCTGCCGTTAAATGTGACTATACAGGACGTGGCATCTTCTTGTCCGGCAAAGCCGAACAAGAAGCATCGGAGATTCCTCCGATGTGAGTTCTGACTGAAAAATCCGCTTACAAGCAAGCTTGACACGGATTTTTCTGCCAGCTCTCCCGCCGTCCTGAATTTTTACCGTTAAAATATGCTTAGAAAGAGAGGGTGCAAATTATGCGAAAAAATCGTCTTGTTGCGCCTGTTGTAAAGTGGGTTGGCGGGAAACGCCAGCTTTTAGATGATTTAACACCGCTGTTTCCAAAACGGGTCTCCTCCTACTGCGAACCTTTTTTAGGAGGCGGCGCCGTTTTATTTCAGCTGCAGCCCAACACGGCCCATGTGAATGACATTAACTCCGAGCTGATTCAGATGTACGAGGTCATCCGCGACAACGTAGACGAGCTGATTGAAGCCCTTGGAACCCACCCCAATGAGGCGGAACACTTTTATCAGGTTCGAGACTGGGATCGGGATCGGGAAAAATACCAGCAGCTCAGCCCTGTGGATCGGGCCGCCCGGATTATTTATTTAAACAAAACCTGTTACAACGGGCTTTTCCGGGTAAACAATGCCGGACAGTTCAACACGCCTTTCGGTCATTACAAAAATCCGAATATTATCAATGAGCCGACCCTGCGGGCTGTCAGCTCCTACTTTCAGAAGGCCAGCCTGACCTTTACCAGCATGGACTATGCCGAGGTTCTTTCCAGTGTAAAAAAAGGAACCTTTGTCTATCTGGATCCGCCCTATGACCCTGTTTCTGATACCGCCAACTTCACTGGCTACGCCAAAGGCGGCTTTGGGCGTCCGGAGCAGATTCGCCTTCGGGAATGCTGTGATGAGCTGAATCGCCGGGGAATCCGGTTTATGCTTTCCAACTCAGCCACAGACTTTATCCGGGAACAATATGCCGCCTATGATATCACCATTGTTAAGGCCAAACGCGCCATCAACTCCAACGCAGCCAAGCGGGGACAGGTAGACGAGGTGGTTGTAAGAAACTACAAATAAAAGAAAAGGCTGCACAGGGCCAGGTCTGGCAGTAAGCCGGACTTTCCAGGTTCTGCAGCTTAGGAGTAAGCCCATGAGTGAAAAAGCAAAAGGCCAGAACGATCGGGCCTGGGAGGCTCTGTTTGAAAAATATGATATTCTTTCCCACATCCGTCAGGAGGGAAAGTTCGTGATTTCTGCGGCGCAGATCAAAGAATACCGGGAACCGCGGCTTATGGCCAAATTCGATCACCGGATCAATCTGCCGCAGATTTTTTCTGAGCATCAGCTGGCGATTCTTCCCATTTCCCGAGGCGATTATGTCATTTCCCATTTTGACGCCTATCAGTCATTTCCGGAACCGGTTTCTTCCATTATCCATCTGTCTCTCCCCTCCGGGCTTCAAAGCCTGAATGCCAATCACATCCCCAGCGAAGCCATCGCCATCAACTGCGCCCTGGCATCTGGAATGCTGGCAGATTTTCTGGAGGAGGATGGGCTTTTACCTACCGTTTCCGGACGGATGGGTTCCGGACAGTTTGATTTTCATATTCAAAACCGTATAACCCAGCTCCCTGTTCCTGTCTCTGTCAATAATTCACAGATTGAAATTGATGCTGCCTTTGAAAGCGCCTTCAGCCTCTCTCTTCTGGAGGCAAAGCGGGATCTTTCCGAGGATTTTCTGATCCGCCAGCTGTACTATCCATTCCGTACCTGGTCTGGCCGGATGACAAAAAAAATCAGGCCGATCTTTCTCGTCTATTCCAACGGAATTTTCAGCCTGTACGAATATAAATTTGAAAATCCGGAATCTTACAATTCCCTGATTCTCGTTAAACAAAAAAACTATTCCATAGAAGATACTGCCATCAGTCTTCAGGATTTAAAGGAGGTACTCCAGAGGACAAATACGGTTCCGGAACCGGAGATTTCCTTTCCTCAGGCAAACAGCATGAAACGAATCATTAACCTGTGCGAGCTTCTCTCCGCCCAGGAGCTGAGTCAGGATCAGGTAACAGAACAATATGCCTTCGATATCCGGCAGACCAGCTACTACACCGACGCAGCCCGGTATCTCGGTCTTCTTGACCGCCGCTACGGAGACGGACGCCGGCCTGTCTACTTCCTCACTCCTCTGGGAAGAAAAATGATGAACCTGGGCTACCGCCAACGTCAGCTGGCTCTCTGCGAAGCCATTTTAAAGCATCGGCCTTTCCGGGAAACCTTTCGCCTGTATCTGGAAACCGGCATCATGCCGGACGCCTCAGCCATTGTTTCTGTCATGAAGCAGTCCGGCCTTTACAAGGTAGAAAGCATGAGCACCTACAAACGCCGTTCCTCCACTGTCAGCGGTTGGATTCACTGGATGCTGTCTCTTGCAGAGGGGTGAAAGCCCCTCTCACATTCACATCTACCTGGTTAAACGGAATTTCAATTCCGTTCTTGTCAAATTCCTCCTTAATGCGCTCAATCATCTCCCAGCGCACAGTCCAGTAATCCGCTGTTTTTGTCCAGCCCCGGATTCCCACAGTCACGGAGCTGTCTCCCAGATTTCCTACATAGGCTGTGATCCCATCCTCCTTCAGTACCAGCGGATTATTTTCAAACAGACGGTACATAATCTCCTTGGCCAGCTTCATATCAGAGGTATATCCAATCCCTACTTCCAGATCGACTCTCCGTTTTTCCTGACCGGTTACATTAACTACCACTCCATTGGAAATGCTGCCATTGGGAATCGTGACCTTTTTATTATCTACGGTAAGCAGTGTTGTATAAATCAGTCCTACACTGACAACTGTTCCCTCAATATCTCCAAAAATAATATATTCTCCTATAACAAAGGGACGGCTGATCATAATCATCAGACTTCCTGCCACATTTTTCAGGCTTTCCTGCAGCGCCAGACCGATTGCAAGGCCTGCGGAACCTAACAGGGCAATAATCGATGCAGAAGGAATGCCCATATTGTCAGCTGCAATAAATACAGCCAGCGTATAAATCGCCACCTCGGTCAAGGTGGTAAGCATCCGCATCACATTCACATCCAGGGACGCCCGCTCCATGGCATTGTTCATAATACGGCTGATAATCTTCACAATCCGGCTGGCAATAAAAAGAATCAGCAGGGCAATCAAAAGTCTTACTATAAAATCAAGGATTCCCGGGCCCCAGCCCTTCATTGTGTTCATCATCGCTTCCGTATCCAGCCTGGGAAGCGTCCGATACCAGATTCCTGTTCTCAATCCATTCATATTGATATCTTATCCCTTCTCGTTTTCCACAAAGAGCAGGCGGCTGCCTTGTGTTTTCCACATGCTCTCTGTTTTCTCCACATTACTGTCCCAAAACCTTCCCCAACAGCTCCTCTTCTCTGGAGAACAGCAGGTTTTTATTATACTGATAATACCGTTCACAATCATATTCCTGCAGAAACTCAATACTATAGAAGCCCGTATTCAGCTCCGTTACAAACAAAACCATTTCCTGGCTTCCCCCAAAGGCCGCCTCCATAAAATCAAAGGCATGTTCTAACTTTTCTCCGGCAGCCTCTGCCATATCCTCATAGCGGTCACTGTCCTGCCCGAAATTTTCCCGCAGAGCTTCCCATACCTGCGTCCCATCTGCAAAATCTCCGGCACGAAGCTTTTGCAGATCCTCCTCAAAATACGCCAGCACCGCCCGCCGGGTACGGTATTCCATTCTGGAAATCAGCCCCTGCTCCAGGTGCGTCTCCATTTGCTCCTGAAACTCTGCCGTCATGGCTGCAAAGGCCTCAATGCCATTTCCTTCAAAAGCTCCGCTTTTGTGCAGCTCCTTCATCCATTCCATCCGCATAGCCATAATCCGCCCCATCCGGCTTACCTGGCGAAACTCCTCATTCAGTCCGGAGAGAAGAAGCCCTACCACACTGATCCGCTCGTCAAAGGCCGCCCGCTCCAGCTTTTCCACTGCTGCTTCGGAAATTTCTCCCTCCAGAATCCGCTCTACCTGATAATCATTTTTATACTTATAATGAAGCTCCAGATAGTTGGCAAAATCCTTTGCAATTTTGGGGAACTGGATATATTCCTGGATCAGCTCCCGGTCTGCCTTTTTCCCCAGTTCCTCATACACCTGAATCAGCTGAGAAAGATCCTCCCAACCCCGGGGCGTGACAAAAAGCCGCCCATCTACCGTTGTTTCAATCTGACAGAAGTTCTGCCGGCGGATATTCAGATATTCCCGCACTGCCGGATGAATGTCTGCCTTTACTGCATATTCCTTCCAGACGTCAAAATCCGGCTCCACATCAATTCTGCGGATACGATCCAGGGTTACAATATCAAAATCCCGTACAGACTTATTGTATTCCGGCGGATTTCCTGCAGCTACGATGATCCAGCCCTCCGGAATCCGGTGATTGCCGAAGGTCTTTCCCTGAAGGAACTGGAGCATGGTCGGAGCAAGGGTTTCTGATACACAGTTAATCTCATCTATAAACAGAATGCCCTCAGCCAGCCCAGTCTGCTGGATTTTATTATAAACAGCCGCCACAATCTCACTCATGGTATATTCTGTTACTGCATACTCTCTGCCTCCATACTCTTTCTTCTCAATAAAAGGAAGACCGATGGCGCTTTGCCTTGTGTGATGAGTAATAGTATAGGCCACCAGACCGATTCCGCATTCCTGGGAAATCTGCTCCATAATCTGTGTTTTTCCTACTCCCGGCGGACCAATCAACAATACAGGTCTTTGCCGGACGGATCCAATGACATAGGAGCCAAACTCATCCTTTTTCAGATAAGCCTCTATGGTATCCTTTATTTCCTGCTTTGCACGTTTAATGTTCATTTCTTTTCTCCTGCTATTCTATCTCTATAGGTTTCTCCTGTTTCATCTCCAACAGCTGTTCCGGCTCCAGAATTACCTTCATGGCCCAGGCCGGGACGGAAATGTCCGTATACTGCTCCTTCACAAACACAAAAGCAGTATCATACACAGGACGCTTTACTGGATAAATCCCCTCTCCATCCGTAAAATACAAAAGTCCTTTCAGCCGGTGAAACTCACCCCGACCAAGCATCTGATTTACATACTCAAAGGCCGGACGGAAATCCGTTCCGCCCTGTCCGATAATCGAAAACTCCTGCATATACGCTTCCATCTCCTGACGGCAGGTGATCCTTCTGTCCTGCTGCACCTGATCATCACATTGGATAATATGAATATTGGTCTTTTTAAAATAGCTGTCTGACTGACACAGCACACTGTAGGTTTCCTCCAGAAACCGCCGAACCAGATCTCCAGAACAGGACATGGAGGTGTCAATCACCAGAACAAAATCCTCAATCCGGCTGACCTCCTTTGATTCCAACGGCTCTACCAGCGGCATGTTTCCGTACAGGGAAAGACCATAGGTATAAAACACATAATCAAAGGAATCCTCATCCACCAGCATTTCTTCCCGCAGTACAGAAAATTTCTGCAGAAATCTGCGATAATCATAGCGGCTTCTGTTTTCCACCTGCACCTGCTCCAGAAGGCTTTTTGTGTCCTCATCCTGCCGGTTTCCCATGGTCTCCATTTCAGTCTGAAGCTTCTCCCGGTTATTGCTCCACTGGTTCTGCCGCACAACACCTGTTTTCGGCGCATCTGGCGGAAGCTGCCAGTACTGATGATCATCCACCAGAAATTCCGCCTCCAGACGCTCCAGCTGCCGTTCTGTCAGCTTCATTTCTTCCAGGGCCTTATACACGCCTTCTGCGTTCAGAACCTGCAGACGCTGCCTCAGACGCCCGTACCAGTCCATCCGAAAGGGCGGTGTCTGTATATGAACGCATTTTAGATAAAGACCGTCTATCACAGATTCCGCCGCAATATCACAGGCCAGATTCCACATCCTGCCATCCCGCCTGCCCATGGTATCCATATGGCAAAACAGACAGTGAAGTACCATGTGAAGATATGCCCGATTCACGAGCACCCGGCCTCTCCGGTACAAATCACAGAGATATTCTCCATGATAATAGATCACAAAGCCATCTGTTCCCAGCCCCCGACAGGCCGGATCCATCTCAAAGCCAAGGCTGCTGAGTGAAAGATCCAGATAGCGCATATTCAAATATAATTCATTTCTGGAATTCTGAAGAATCCGCGTACACAGTCCCACTACATCCAGCTCCTGGAGCTGCCTGTGTCTTGTAGGATCGATCATATATTTGCCTCCGTCCTTTATGATTTCTCTCTGCTGCAGCTTTCATGCTGGTTTACAGTTCAAATCTTCTGCGCCGACGGCCCTTAGAACCATCCTCTGCCGCCTGTCCCCCGGCATTTTCTCTGCCGACCTCACCAATCTGCTTTTCGTCTTTCCGTTCATGCCGGTAATCCATCAGCCAGCTGACCATCTCCGTATCCTCTGCCTCTCTGGCCAGAGCAATCAGTGCTTCTATCCGATCCGTCAGCTGATTTTTTCCCTCTTCCGCTGGACCCGACTCTTCACCGTCTCCTGCCCTCTCCAGAATTTCTGTTACCAGCCATGGCAGCCGCCCCGGCTCCAGACTGGCTCTCCGCCCTTTCTGAGGACTGTCCGCTTCAATCAAAAGCCGCCCTGCCGCATTCCAGTGCTCTTTTACATATTCCCGGTACATAGCTTCAAAGCGAGGTGTCAACTCCACAGGATATAGAAGACGTCCCAACGCCAGCTCTGTCACCAGCTCTTCTGATTCCTGTACCTTCACATGAGGAAACAGCTCATCATAGCCTCGAAACTGAAACTGACGGTTTACAAAACAGTAACGGTACCGATGACCGCAGCCATGGGTTTCAATAAACAAAATGCGGGCTGGTGTATTTTCCACAGACTCCTCATAATACTCCGGAAAAATAAGCCGCGCCTGGGTGATTTTTCCATCTGCCTCCCTCCTCCAAAGCGTTACCCGGAGAGTCTGACGAAGTTCTGACAAAAGCTCCTTAAAGCCGGATCGTTCTCCTGCAAATTCTGTAAATTCCAGATGTTCTACGCCCTGAACCCCGGCAAACAGTCCGGTTCCCAGATCCGTAAGGCGACCGTAAGCATGAAGCCGCCTCAGCTCCTCACAGCCGTAAAACCCGTAAGCACCGATTTTCACCAGATGAGACGGGAGATAAACCTCCTCCACGCTGCTCCCTGAAAGCACATAAGCGCCCAGTTCAGTTACCGGACGCCCCTCCACTTCCTCCGGGACTACCACAACAGTCCCGGGATTTTCTATTTTATCAATACAAACCGTTTCTTTTACAATCCGGTAAGAAATTTCCATCTTCCTGCCTTTCTGTCCTCTGCAGCCTTTTTATGCAGCTTACATCTATTTTATATCAGAATCCGAACAAAAAACCAACCATTTTCTTCCCCGCAGTCCAGAATTCCGCCCCATTTCTCTACACAGGAAGCAACGCTTCCCATGCCCAGTCCGTGTCCTTCTCCCCGCTGGGACAAAGGAAGCCCTGTCTCTGAATCAAATTGAATTCTTCCTGCATAAGTATTTCGGATCTCAAAGATAATCTGTCTGCGGATCTGCTGTACCTTAATGGTCAGCTTTCTGCTTCCCCATTTTTCCACCTCAGTACAGGCCCGCACTGCATTGTCCAGAAGATTGCCCAGCATCACTGCGATTTCCCACTCATATTCCCCGATATTTTCCGGAATCTCTGCCTTTACAGTTACATGAATCCAGTTTTTTCTGGCCATTCTGACATAGTAGGAAATCACACCGCTGATTGGAAGATTCTGGCAATAGCGCTTTACAGAAAGTCTGGCAGGCAGCTCCTGCATCTGCGCCAGAAGCTGATCCATCTGTTCATAACAGCCTGTCTCCATCAACGCTTCCGCTTTGGCAATAAACTGGCGGTTATCCAGGTTAAACTGCGTAATCCGCCGCTCCACCCGCTGAATTTCCTCTGTTTCCTGCTTCAGAATCTGACCGCTTGCCTCTAACACCCGCACAGCCTGCTCCCGGCTCTGCTCCCGTTCCAGGCGATCCAGCACCCGGAAGGCCATTACAATCATTCCAAATACATTCAGCAAATATAAAAGCGGAACTACATTGCGGATACAGGCTATGGGCAGTCCCCGCATAGCACCAAGCATCAGATAATTCCCTGTAATAAACATGATAAGAATTAAACTGAAAAGTCCCCATTCCTTCCGATACACCTCCTGAGCTTTCCAGTAGGCCGGACGAAAATGGTAGCACAAAATCACCAGAAGCAGTACATGAAAAATTACCACAGCTGTAATTCCCAGACTCAGGGAATGATTGAGACAGTAAACGGTTCGAACTACAAGTCCCCCCAGATTTCCATAAAACACTCCGGCCAGCGCCGTAAAAACACCTCTTGCATCCCAATATTCTGACAGAAAAATTCCCACAACTATCACCGGCAGCCTTCCTATCAGAACATTTTCATAACAATGCTCCCCTGTTCCGTTTATATATCGCATATACTCAAAAAACCAGAGCCCCAGCTCCATAAAACTCAACGCAGCTATGGTTATTTTCCAGCTGAATCTTCTCTTTAAAAAAAGAGCCATATAGATCCCCAGAAATACATTCGCCAGACAGAATGTAATCAAACGATACTCTGCCATCGCCGTCCTCCTCTACAACACAATCCGGGCCAGAAAGGTTTCATTTTCCCGCCTGCACTGAAAATCTGCTCTATTTCTTTCTGCATAATAAGCCGCGCTTTGAAGACCGCTTCCATAATCCACTCCTCTCTTCGTGACAGGAAGCCCTGTTTCCGGATGAAGCCGGATATCATTTCTGCAGCTGCAGGAAACCTCTATTCCCAGCATATTCTTTCTTCCCCACAGCCTCACATTCATCCAGCGCTTCTCCGGATTCTCCAGTTCTCTGCACATTCGGATGGCATTGGCCATCAATCCCCCTGTGATAGCAGCCGCATCCCAGTCATCCAGCTTCAGTTCATCTGAAAACTCAATGCGCAGATCCGTCCGAATTCCCAGGTCCTTTGCCTCAGCCTCATAGGACGCCATAATTCCGTTGATAGCCGGATTGGCACATCGTCTGTTTCCTGCCGTCAGCTCTGTCATCTGCTTCATCTGATTTAAGACCTGCTTCACCTGCTCATAGTTTCCATCTGCCATCAGCTGCTGCATCAGGCGGATAAGATGTCTTCTGTCATGAACGTGAACTGCGATTCTGTTTTCCGTTTCGTGCAGCTCCTGAAGCTCGGATTTCAAAGCCCGGATTCCCCGTTCCAGCAGTTCTCCTGATTTCATAGCCTGACGTTCCTTATGAAGACGCCACACCATCCAGAACATTATGACATAAAGGCTGTATACTGTTAAAATAACAAACACCACTGCCCAGAAAGCCTCCGCTGCCCGGGATGTTCCATACATAACCACCCCGATTCCCCATGCTGCGAAGTAAAAGCCTGCTGTAGCCACACAGCTTTTTCCCCAGCCGCTCTTCGAAGCTCTCTGGTTTTCCCGGTAAACCGGCACAAAAAAATGCCACAGTAAAAACAGGATACTCAGATGAATGGGAATTCCCAGAAACGGAATCCAGACCGGATATCCCACAGCTGCTCCCAAATACTCCGGAATCATCATCCCCGCCAGCAGACACATGCTGGACAGGACTCCTGTAAATATGCCTCTGGAATCTCTGTATTCTGAAAGATACAGGGCCACCCCCTGAGCTGCAAGAATCCGCAGTCCCGCCATCAGGAAAAAAAAACCCTTATTACTGTCCCACGGGAGCGCCGCGATCTCCACTGCTATCAGAAGGATTACGGTTCCCAGAAGAATACTCCCAGTCTTCTTCAGAGAATATCTCCTCGCAGAAAAAATCATCAAAAAAAAGCCGAGGAAAATATGGGCAATGCAGCTTATAATAAAATGCCTGATTTCCATGTTTCATTCTTCCCCCATAAACCAGAAAGGCCGGAACGGAAAATCCGCTTCCGGCTGTCCTGTAAATGTCCCATGCTCTTTCCTATCTGCGATCCATTCTGGAAAGGAACTCCAGATATCCCCGCTTTGTTTGAGACAGACTGTTTCTGCTGATTGGAATAATACTTCCATCTGACATCAGAAAATCATGAGCCATCATTTTTTCTACATGATCCATATTCACTACAAAGGATTTGTGCGGCTGAATGAAGCGGCTGTCCCGAAGAAGCCGATCCAGCTCCTGCTCAAACGGTTTACGAATATATACACTTTCATACACCTTTCCCTGTTCCATATAAAAATGCATAACCCGAGCTACATTCTCCACCGCAATCAACTGCTCCAGTTCAATGCTCACAATTCCATTGCGTCCCTTAAAGGTATAAATATCCTCTTTTTTAGGACGCAGCTGAGATACAATCCGATCCATGCATTCTGTAAATTTCTGCGGCTCTACCGGCTTTAACAAATATCCGCTTGCAAATACATCGAACGCTCCCATAGCGTATTCCGGCGATCCGGTCACATAGACAATCGCACTGCGCAGGCTGTATTTGCGGATTGTCTGCCCCAGACTGATTCCATCCTGCTCATCCATGATAATATCCAGAATATAAATATCATACCGTTTTCCCCGTTCCAGCTGTGCTACCAGCTCAGATGCTGTATCAACCCGCTCTACAGAAAACGGCTGTTCCTGATGGGTACTGCGATACTCATCAACCAATTCTGTAATCTGATTTAAGTCGCGTTCGTCATCATCACACACGATAATCTTTAGCATAAGTCTGTCCCTTCTCCAAAACTGTGTTAATATGCTCGTATTCTCCCCATTTCACTCTATTGTACCATTGCATCTCTATATTTGCAATCGGAGCAGATTCTGTCTGTTTCCCCGCCCGCAAGCTTCTCCGCCTGCGGCGGATCGCTTCTGCGACGAAATTCTCTACCGCCGCATGGCGATCCCCGCAGAGTGTTTTTATTTCATAGGACGTAATTTGTTCCTATGAAATAAAAAAATACAGACTCCTGAAACAGAAATCTGTATTTTGATAATAAAAAAAGCGCGAGACGGGACTCGAACCCGCGACCCCGACCTTGGCAAGGTCGTACTCCACCAACTGAGCCACTCGCGCATTATGTTTTATCCGTTGTTTATTGAATCTCCGGACGCTATTTATAATAACACAGATTCTGATTATTTGCAAGCGCTTTTTATTTAATATTTGGTTTAATTAGCTTATGGCTTATTTACCTTTTCCCTTCTATTTTACAATTTTCGGTCAGGCTGCCTGAATGCGTCTTTCCTTCCGCCTCAAACCGCCTGACCAAAAATCGCTTAAGTCCTGTCAGACTATTCTCTTACTGCTTTGCAGCCTCAACAATTGCTGCAATGTAGCCCTGAGTATCTACCAGAGTTGCACTGGACACGGCATCTACTACTTCCTCCGGGGTCTTTCCAGAGAAAGCCTCCAGTTCTTCAATAGCCTTACCGTTTACAAAGCTCTGAATCTCATCAAAGTTCTCTGCAATATTCTTAGTGGAGCCTGCCTTCTTCATCATCTCAGAATAATAGGCATCGTTTACTCTTTTAGATGCCAGAACCTTGCCCTCTGCTACTGCACCGCTCTCTGCAAAGCTTTCGCTGTTGGGAACGCCTACTTCATTTGTTGTCAGGAACTGATACTCATCCAGGTAGGAAAGTACTACATTTGTTCCATCTGTCAGTGCTGCTGCAACTGTAAAGCACTTGTCGCCATGGGCAGCTGCCTCAATGCGCTTCAGGCTCAGGCTGTCCACATCACCCTCATAAACCACTGCATCATTTTCCTGAGCTGCCTTTGCTGCATCAACAATTGCTGCCACATAGCCCTGAGTATCTACCAGGGTCGCGCTGGACACAGCATCTACTACTTCCTCCGGAGTCTTTCCAGAAAGCTCCTCCAGCTCTGCAATGGTCTTGCCGTCTGCATAATTCTGAATCTCATCAAAGTTCGCTGCAATATTCTTGGTGGAACCTGCTTTTTTCATCATCTCAGAATAGTAGGCATCATTTACTCTCTTAGATGCCAGAACCTTGTCTGCTGCCACAGCTCCGCTCTCTGCAAAGCTCTCGCTGTTGGGAACACCGGTCTCATTGGTAGACAGGAACTGATATTCATCAATATAGGACGCTACAATGGTGTCGTTGCTGTCAATAACTGCTGTCACAATAGCAAAGCACTTGTCACCATGAGCAGCTGCCTCAACCTGGCCAATTCTCAGCTCTGCTGTGCCTTCTGTCTTTTCCTCTGCCTCTGTGGTTTCTTCAGCAGCTGTCTCTGCTGCAGTTGTCTCCTCAGCAGTTGTCTCTGCTGCCGCAGCTGTTGTTGCTGCTGCAGTTGTTTCTGCCTTCTGTCCGCCGCCGCATGCTGTTAAAACCACTGTGCCTGCCAGAACTGCCGCAGCCACTGCCAGATTTCTTTTTTTCATATACTGTCTCCTTTAACGAAAAATTTATGCAGTTTTTAGTATACACTATATTTCCTATCGGATCAATCATAATTATTTTCAAGCTTTATTGATTTTCTTTGCTTGCTCACGAGCTTCTCCGCCTGCGGCGGGTCGTCTCATCAGCCCAATTCTCTTCCAACCCATGGCGATCCCCGCGGAGCGTTTTTATGTCATAGGATGAACTTTCCTATGACATAAAAAATCATCCGATCCTCTGCCGTCTGACCTGACGACAAGGGACCGAATGATCAGATAAATTCGGCGGTACCACCCTGCTTAGTATTCCGAAATCCGGGAAAATCCGTTTCGGATACTCTCTCTTTTTCCATTAACGCCGGAATCCGCGCCGCAGTTCACTGCGGAACTCCAGGGCCGGTTCAGCTTCCAGTGACACAAGAGCCTTCCACCATATAGCTCTCTCTCTGAATGTGTATGCAGGCCTACTAATCCCCTTCACAGTCGATTTTTTCCTTTTGTATGGGCAGCTCTTTCTGCCCGTGTATGCTTGATTCTACGCCATTTTTTAGTGCTTGTCAAGCAGTTCTCGTTCTATTTCCGGCTTTCCTCATAACACTTGCGCACAGCCTGAGCCAGCTGATCTGCGCAAGAGGTATTCCGGAAACCGCAAGTATTTCCCTTTAAATATCCTTCAATCTGCTCCACCGTCATTCCATCTACCAGCTTGCTGACAGCCTTCAGATTTCCGTTGCAGCCTCCGGTAAAGGCCACATTTTTAACCACATCCCCTTCCAAATCAAACGTAATCATTCTTGCACAAACGTTTTGGGGTCTTACTTCGTATCTCATAATTTTGTCTCCTCTGTATTCTTAGTCATTGTCCGGCAGCAGCTTGATCCGAACCATAATATTTTTCACTACCGCACCTTCCGGCAGATCCATATCCTCCACATGAGTCTGGCCTGGAAAATCTCCGCCGTCCTCCAGCTCTACCAGAAGCCAGTTGTAGGCTGCGTCTCTCGCATCCTCGATAGCGTCCTCCAAATCCGGTCCATCTGCTTCGCAGCACTCCAAATCCGGAAATACTGCATGATATCCTTTTCCATCCTTATGGGGTGTAAACACCGCCGGGTAAGTAAATGTCATCTCATTTTGCCTCCTGTTCTATCTGATTCTATCTTATTTTCAGTATTCTTCCGCTTCCTGCCGTTTTTCTGTGTTTTCTCCGTTCCTCATTATACGACAAATTTCCTCATCTGTAAACGTCCCCAAAACTATGCTATAATAAAAAGAACAAACTACCAAACAAGAAAAGGAGTGTGAAGCCCCTATGAAGCTTTTGGCTGATCTGTTTTTGACCTTTGCAAACATCGGTCTGTTTACCTTCGGTGGCGGATATGCCATGCTTTCTATGATTGAACATCACTGTGTAGAACAGAAAAAATGGATCACCCATGATGAAATGATGAATATTACTGTCATTGCAGAATCCACCCCCGGCCCCATTGCCATTAACTGCGCAACCTTTACCGGATACCGGCAGGCCAGTTTCTTGGGCGCTCTTGCCGCTACCCTGGGCATTGTTTTTCCATCCTTTGCCATAATCTATATTATTTCCCAATTTCTGGATCACTTTCTGGAAATTCCCCTCATTGCCCACGCCTTTCAGGGAATTAAAATAGGCGCAGGACTTTTGATTCTGGATGCAGCCGCTGTTATGATTCAGAAAATGCCTAAAAAGCTGCTTCCCAGAGCCATCATGGTCTTCTCAGCGGCAGCCATGCTGATGATTTCTGCTTTTTCCTGGAACTTTTCCTCCATCAGCCTGATGATGACTGCAGCTGCTGTCAGTCTTTGTGTCTTTCTTTTCAAAGACTCAGCCCCCAAAAAAGGAGGTGCCGCCTCTTGATTTACTGGAGTTTATTTTGGGGATTTCTGCAGATCGGCTGTTTTTCCTTCGGAGGCGCCTACGGTGCCATTCCCCTGATCCGCGACCTGGTATTGTCCCGGGGCTGGCTTGAGGAGGATGCTCTGACTTATATGATTGCAGTAAGTGAAAGCACGCCGGGGCCCATTATGGTCAATCTGGCTACTTATATCGGAAGCAGTCAGGCTGGTTTCTTTGGCTCTGTCATTGCCACCCTGGCCGTTGTGCTTCCCTCCTTTTTGATTATTCTGCTGATCACTGCAGTTTTAAAAACAGCACTGAACAACAAATACTTTCAGGCTGTTCTCCAGGGACTTAAGCCCTGCGTCATCGGCATCGTTCTGGCTGCCGGAATCCAGATGACCGCCCGATGCTGCATAAGACTGGAAAATGTCCCCTGCAAAGCCATGTTCCTGCGCCCCGACGGAATTTTAATTGCTGCTCTTCTGTGGGCTGCCATGCTGCTCAGCAAAAAATTGCGGAAAAAGAAGCTGTCCCCTATTCAGCTTATTCTGCTTTCTGCTCTGGCAGGAATCATATTTTACAGCTAAGAAATGCCACTGCCTGAATATTACTCATAAAAAAGAAAGAAGGTTTCCCTATGATACAGGATATTGCACCGCACCATTTTGACAACGCTTACCGGCCTGCGCCGCCATCTCCAGACAGCTATGCCCTCTGTTTTCAGGAACGAAGAGCCCTGCTGCTTCGCAAAGAAGATGGCTCCTTTGACTTCCCCCGTTTCCGGGATTTGGAAAAGGAAAACGAAGATATTTACCAGAACAGTACCTACCTCTTCGCAGTTGACGGTCAGACCTTTTATCTGCTCCAGAACCTCAGCATTCCGGCGCCCTCCGGCTTCTCCCTGGAAAATATCCAGTTTTTCCGCAGCGCCGCTCCCCGCCACCTGGCTTTTGCCGGGATCACAGGGTATCAGCTTTCCCAGTGGTATGAAAGCCGCCGCTGGTGCGGACGATGCGGTTCTCCCCTCCAGCATGATGAGAAGGAGAGAATGATGCGCTGCCCCAAGTGCGGTCAGATGGAATATCCCAAAATCTGCCCTGCAGTCATCATTGCTGTGACAGACAAAAACCGCCTGCTGCTGTCCAAATATGCTGGACGCACCTACAAGCGGTATGCACTTCTGGCCGGATTTACAGAAATTGGAGAAACTCTGGAAGAAACTGTAAAACGTGAGGTTATGGAGGAGGTCGGTTTAAAGGTCACCAATATCCGATATTACAAAAGTCAGCCCTGGTCCTTTTCTGATACTCTGCTGGCAGGCTTCTTCTGTGATCTGGAAGAACCGGGGCAAATTCGTCTGGATGAAAATGAACTTGCTCTGGCCGAATGGTTTGAACGGGAGGACATTCCCCTGGAAGATGACGAGCACGCCAGCCTGACTCACGAAATGATCCGGTATTTCCACGATCAGGAATCGCGATAAGCCGCTTCTGTCAAATCCTCAATCAAAAGCAATCCCAAAGGCCCCAGAAAAAAACCGGCAATTCCAAACAGCTCCAGCCCCACATACATGGCCATAAGATTTTCCAGGGGAGACAGGCCCACCTGGCTCCCCATCATTCTGGCCTCCAAAAATTCCCGAAGCAGATAACAGATTCCATACAGAACCAGAAGCGCCAAACCGCCCTTCCATTTTCCCATAAAGAAATTTATAAGAGCCCAGGGAATCAGCACCGTCCCTGTCCCAAGAACAGGAAGCGCATCCAAAAGCCCTATCCCTGTCCCAAGCAGAAAATAATAGGGATTTTTCATCAGCCACAAACCGGCTGTACATACAGAAGCAGTCAGCACCAGTATCACCCCCTGAGTTTTCAGCCACGCACTGACTGTCCCAGACAGCCTCCTCACAATAATTTCGTATTCCCTATAAAACATGGATTTCTCCATTCTGACCTTCCATGCATCCATCTCCTGAAGACAAAGCCCTGTAGATACCAAAAGAAGCAGCAAACATACACTGCATCCAATTCCCAGCTTTAACATCAGCAGGGAATTGCTCATCAGATAAGGAACCGCGCCGTCTGTCACCACCGTCAGCAGCCCTCTCAACATTCTTCGCATCAGAAAAACCAAGACATTGCTTTTCAGACACAGTATTTCCTCCATGCTGTGGCACACTGCCGTCAGCCATACATCCAGCTTCTCTATCCAGCCCGGAGCTGCAGACAGCAGCAGGGCCATTTCCCTACACAGCTTTTGCCCGCCGCTGTAGACGGCAAATCCCAGAACTGCCAGTACAGCCAAAAGCTCCAGTACGCCTGCTGCCCCCAGCGGTATTTTGTATTCCCTTCCACGAAAGCAAAGGCGGCACCGCTCCTGCAGCCACCGGGCAGATGGCCGCAGCGCCGCAGCAATTCCCCAGGACAGCAAAAAGGGAATCACAAGAGGCAGAAGGAAGCGAAAGCTTCCATAGACTGCTCCTGTCATTCCCATAATTATAAAAATTTTCTTCAGTTTCTTATTCGGCTTACCCATGGACTCACCTGTTTCTGTTTTGTACTTCCTTTGTACTAATCCTAGTATAGCCCAATTCTTTGATTTTATAAGCCGCTTAGAAACTTTTTATAATTCCATTTTTTTACGGTGAAGCTCAGATGAGCTATTAATGTTTATCAAATTAAACTAAATGCTTGTCTGCATAGTCCATAACGCAGTTCCAGTCATATTCATCCAAGTCATGATTTCCTGTCTTAAAGTGATATCCAATTTCTCCATCATGAACTGGCCGTTCAGGCTTTGGCTGCTTTATCAAAGGCATTCCAGTTTTTCCCAAAAGGCGATACACAGGAGTTGCCTGTACCAGTGACTCAAACTGTCCTGCCGGATCTGCCCAGCTGTCAAAGGTTTTCGATGTAGTATATACCAGTCTGGGGGCTGCCAGAGCAATCAGCATGTGCTGATCAAACGGCATCGCATCCTCATTCTCCGCATATTTCTGATAATTACGGCAAAACCAATAAGGAAATCTTGTGACAATATCCTTGATTCGTTCCCCTTTAGACTGACGAGCCAGCGCATCTCCCGAATTGCCTGCACAGCTGCTGAGAGCCATGGCAAAACGCTGATCCTGCGCCAGTGTCCAAAGCGCCGTCTTTCCGCCTCTGGAATGGCCTGCAACTACCGCTCTTTTTTCATTAATCAACGGCTCCTGTTCAAAATAATCCATCATTCGGCTGGCTCCCCAGGACCATGCACTGAGCGCTCCCCAGGCATCATCTGGTCTGTTTTCTTTCAGTTCCGGAAACAGTTTGTGGAAGCCCATAGAAAATCCCTCATCATAATCAGGTGCAATATCCTGAGTCAATATTACTGCAGCCGCATATCCTCTGGATACCATTGTTTCTGCTGGCCAGAAGGGACTTAAAAAGTGACGTGCCGGATCCCCATCCTTAATTCCCCGGTTGCAAATCGTCAAAAGCACAGGAACCGGTTTTTCCTGCTCTGCCGGAATAAACACGACTGCCGGAAAGCTAAAATGAATCCCGTTTCTCACTGCAGTAATTTCAATCGTTCTGCGGATCGCCCTTCCTTCCATAATTTCTTTTCCCTGTCTGGAATCTGCTATCCGGATATCAATGGAAACATCGCTCATATCCGGTAGCCTTCCATATTCTTCCCGTTTCAGAATATCCAAAATCTCTGGTCTGCGCTTTTCAAACCATACTTTTTCAGAAGTCACCGGCGTTCCATCCAGGCAAGTCAGTAAATCCGGAAGATTTCTTCCACAATCAGGTGCTTGATACATATTCAATTCCTCCTTTATCAACTCTTTTTTTGCATTTTTGTTTCTGTAGGCGAATGTCCAAACCATTTTTTAAAGACCTGGAAAAAATACGTATAATCATGATAGCCCAGCATTTCTGCCACCTCATATACCTTATTCTGAGGATCCTGAAGCAGCCGTTTAGCCATATTCATTTTCACCATAGTCAGGTACGTTAAAAATCCAATCCCTACCTCTCTCTTAAACAGCTTGCTGAACCACGATGTTGAAATAGAAAGCTCTTCACAAATCACGCCCAAAGACAGCTCACTATACAAATTTTCATCGATATATTCCAGCGCAGTACGTACAGCGGGAGAATAACTGCCCTTCCTGTTTCTAATATCCAGAAGCTGCCGCTGGAGACTGTCCTCCGTCTCTTCTTCATGGGGAAATACCTGCTCTTTTTTCTCCCTGAACCGTATCTTTTCGATACTTTTTTCTAAATCCTCTGCAGAAACCGGCTTCGTAAGAAAATCACTGACACCGTATTGAATAGCCTTACGAGCATACTCAAACTCTTCATATCCTGTTATAATAATAAATTTCCCCGGATACCCCTGCTGAGTCAGTAATCGAATCAATTCCAAACCATTGTATCCTGGCATCCGAATGTCAGTAACAACAAGGTCTGGCCGAAACTCCCGGATTTTTTCCAATCCCTCATAACCATCACTGGCAGTTCCTACCACCTGACACCCCAGTCTTTCCCAATCTGTTGTTTTTACCAGCGCCTGAACCGCCATCTGATTATCATCAATGATAATGACCGTATTCGTTTTCATTACCGCCTTTCCGTTCCCCCCTTTCCCTGCAGGGCAGATCTACCAGCACTTCTGTGTACACAGAAGGCTCTGACTGAATATGAAGCCCGTACTCTTTTCCATACAATAAATGAATCCGTTTATTCACATTCCAGATTCCGATTCTCTTTTCTGACAGGCTTCGCTCCCGAATTTCCTTCAACCGTTCTGGAGAAATTCCCGCTCCGTCATCCCATATTGTGATGCAGAGATTGTCCTTTTCCCGGAAGGTTCGGACTCTTATTGTACAGACGCCTATTTTATTTTCCATTCCATGTACCAGTGAATTTTCGACCAAAGGCTGAAGGACAAAGGTAGGAATCATCATCTGACTGAGTTCTTCATCCAAATCATATTCCACCTTTAATCTTCCCTGATAAATTTCCTGGTTCAGCTGTAAATAATTATCAATATAATTTAATTCATCCTGTAAGGTACAAAACACCTCTGTACGTTCAATATTTGATCGATACAGCCGCGCCAGCTTCATTACCATACTGCCCACTTCACTGTCTCCATTTAGCAATGCCAGTGCATGAACCGACTGTAGCGTATTAAACAGAAAATGAGGATTTACCTGGGCCTGAAGCACATGGTACTGAAACTGCAGCATCTGGTAGTGGGCTTCCTGCCTTTGTTTTTCACTTTCCGCAGTTTTTTTCATTAATTCCTGAATTCTGCTGCTCATGTAATTAATATGGAACGCTATCATTCCCAATTCATCCTGAGACTTTATTCCACATACAGAAGAAAAATCTCCTGCCGCTACCCTGTCAATATCATTCAGCAAAATTTGAAGCTTTTTTGCTGTTCCTAAAAATATCATGATAATACAACAGCCTGACAGGGATACTACCCCCAGCCCTAAAAACATCAGCGTCTCCATTACTTCCCGAAAACGTTCATGCTTTTTCTGTAAATCAACTACAGAAACCAGCTTTAGCGTATTCTGGAACAGTGTATATTCTGACATCACATACTGCTTTTCCCATCCCTCCAGCTGAAACCTGCCATTTTGATAAGATGCAGCTAACGCTTCCAGCTGATTGTCTGAAATATAGATAGGCGCTTCATTTTTGTCGTAAAGGATATAATATCCCACCTCTTTTAAATCATTATTTAAGAACAGATCTTCGATATCATCGATTTTTAAATCTGCCATAACATATCCGCAAAATTCCAGCTTGTCCATATGGAAGATCGCCCGGATTAAAATGATTCCTCCATTTCCATCACTGAGCCACATGGTTTTTCCAGGTACAGAATAACAATTATCATAATCTGCCCCTTCAAAAATCTCTGTCAGCCTTTTTCTCGGGGGCAGCTTTCCGCTCCCCCTTACATACACATTTCCATTGTTGTCCAGCACTGCTGTCCATAAAATCTGATGCTGGTTATACGGCCAGTTTTCCAGTACCTTTCCAATCTCAAACCTGGCCTTCAGGCGTTTTGAGGTATCTCCTGAGTTATTTAACACATCCAGATTATCGGAAAAATTTTTGGATAAATCAACAGATAGAAATCCATTATTTTCCATTACATTTAAACGGCTGCCGATATTCTGCCGTAGCTGCTGGGACAATGCTTCTGCATTAGAAGTAATTTCCTCTTCCAGCTGCTCTGTGCTCATTTGATAAGTTGTCATAAGAAAAATACCAAAAATAGCAGCAACTGCAACTCCCAGAAGCATAATCTTGAAATAAATTGATTTCTGAAACTGAATGTTTTTGTGTAAATAACCCATATGCCAGCTACCCTTTCACAGCTCCAGAGGTAATTCCACTGATAATGTATTTCTGAAGACATAAATAAAGAATTAAAATCGGTATCATTGATAATAAGAATAACGCAAACGCCAATCCAAGTTCAATATTATTCTCTCCAAAAAAGAAATACTGCGTCAACGGAATGGTTCTTACCTCTTTCTTCTGCAGCAGAGTTAAAGACATCTGAAAATCATTCCATACATTTAATGCATTCAGCACCACAGATGTAAATATAATCGGCTTCATCAAAGGAAATACGATTTTCCAGAAGATCCCATACACACCAGCACCATCAATAGACGCTGCTTCCTCCAGCTCCCTTGGAATGCTTTTCACAAATCCCGATACAAGAAGAACGGTAAATGCTATCTGAAAAGATATTTTCACCAGTGTAAAACCATGAAGTGTATTCAGCAGCCCCCACTTCGCCATATCTACATACAAAGGGGTCATGATTGACTGGAACGGAATAATCATTGCTCCCAGAAAAATATAATAGATTGTGTTATAAAACCGATTATTCTTTCTTGCAATCATATAAGCAGCCATTGTACAAATAATGGTAATTACAACTACCGAAATTACTGTTGTAAAAAAGCTGTTCTTCAATGCCAGACCAAAATTGGAGGTTTCAATCGCATTGGTGAAATTTTCCCAATGTATTTCTTTCGGCCATGCCAATCGATTTGTCACCAGCTCCGGCTTTGATTTTACAGAATAAACCACTGCTATATAAAACGGACTGATTACCAGAAGTGTTACTGCAATTTTCAAAATCGCAGAAATCCAAGTTTTTATTTTTCCCATTATAATTCCACCTCCCTAGCGCGCAGCGTCTTTGAAAGTAAGGTACTGCAAAGAAAAATAGCCAGTGTAAATACAATTGCTATGGCCTGACCATATCCTGCTTTATTATATACAAACAGATTATTATAAATAAGCATGGCAATCGTTTCTGAGGATCGTCCCGGACCTCCGCCCGTAGCCGCCATAGGATAATCAAAGACCTTCATTCCCCATGCCAACAGCAATGTAAAATTGGCTGTAATGGCCGGACCAATTAAAGGAAGAGTAATGTTGGTAAATTTTTTCCATCTGGAACAACCCTCAATATCAGCTGCCTCATAATAATCCTTAGATACACCCTGAATCGCCGCAATATACACTACCATGCAGTATCCTGCATCTCTCCAAACAGAAATAATCGCCAATCCTACCATTACCCATGTTGTACTTCCTAAGGGACTGGGAATTCCTGTAAATTCATAAAGGACATCACTATATACATATCTCCAGATGTATGAAGACAATACAAGGCTTAAACAATAGGGTACAAAAATACAGGTTCTCAGTACACTGTTCAGCCTTGAGGTTTTTGAAATCATCAATGCAAATAAAAGTCCCAGAAAATTAGAGAAGAACATGGTCAATGCTGTGAATATCAGGGTATTCTTTGTAGCATTCCATACATTGGCATCCTTAAAAATTTTCAGATAATTGGTGATTCCATTAAATGTCTTTACTGGGCTTAAACCGTCCCATTTTGTAAAAGATATGGGAAAGCCCTGTAAAAATGGATATACAACAAATACAAGAAACAGAATCATTGCCGGTAAAATAAACGTAAACTCCTGTATCCTCTTTTTATAATTGTGTTTCATTCCTTCACTCCTTCTTGCTTATATGAAAATGCAGGACACCGGCGAAATATGGTGCCCGGTGTCCTGCTTCTTCAATCCTTATTCTTTATTCACGAATGGTTTCCATCTCTGCATCAATTTCCTTTATCAAGGATGGGACATCTCTTTCAGAATCATCCAGTGTCACAAAATACTGAAGTTTTGTCCGGAAAGCTGTAGAGAACTCAGACGTATAATCCGGTACCAGGCCCTTAGGAACAATTTTTCCAGAATCAATATAGGATTTGATTTCCTGGATAAATGCATCTGCATCATCAGTAGAAACATTTGTATTGCTGGACATTAATTTTGCTGTTTTCATCCAGATTTCAGATGCTTCGTCTGTTGCAAAGAAATTCAGCAGTTCTCTTACTTCTGCTTCATGCTCTGTTGTCTCTGAAACAATAAACACATCATCGATACCAATCCATAACTTTGCATCTTCCGGGTTATCTGACCAAGGAAGTGGGAACATACCAAAGTTTCCATCCGGACTTGCTGCCAGCACGTCTCCCATCAACCATCCGCCATTGATATACATTGGACGTTGTCCTGCTGCAAAATTCTGAATTCCCTGTGCCTGATCCACTGCGGAATCTCCGGCATCCTTATAAGATGCCATTTTAGAGAACATTTCAAAAGCATCTGCAACAATGGGATTATCAACCAGGTTTGCCTCTCCATTCTGGGACTTCAGCCACACCTGCTCATTTCCTGTTGCAGCTGCCATGGATGTAAAAAATGCATCCATCTCATGAAATACACCATGAATGAAATTATATGGATGTACCATCGGATAAATACCTGCTTCCATAAAGGTATCACAGACTTTGAAGAACTCATCCCTTGTTGTCGGAACCTCTAATCCATATTCCTCAAACATATCTTTATTATAGAAAACAGCTTTTACCTGTCCATCGATCGGGAAACCATATACGCCGCCATTTAAAGTACACTCATCCTTCAATACATCCAACGTATTTTCAAAACATTCCCAGTCTTTAATATCTTTAAAATAGCCTGCCTCCACAAACTCAGTCATGGTCTGCGGCTTTCCAAACATGATATCCGGTGCTTCTCCTGCTGCAATATAGTTTTTGTAGGTTGCAATATAAGAGGAAGAATTTACATTTTCAATATCAACCGTAATGTTTGGATGGCTCTCTTTAAACACGGCTAACATTTCGTCCAGAGCATCTCTCTTTGTCTGCTCTCCCATATAATGTACCAGACGAATAGTAACCGATTCCTCCGAAGATGCACTTTCTTCAGCGGAAGACGCCTCCACCGCAGCTGCACTGGTCGCATCCTGTTTTGCTTCTGCAGAAGTTTCTTTTGCCGAACCTCCGCCGCAGGCAGTTAATCCTGCAGCCATTGCTGCTCCTAACAGGATTGAAGTTGCTTGTTTCCACTTTTTCATAATGATCCTCCTTTGCTTTGTTTTCACGCAATTACTATGGTTTTATTATAATAAAACGGTGATTATTTCAAAATATTGTTTTTTTGTCCTTATATAGTAGTTTTTTGTCTTATTTCTAATAATTTGCATGAAAGAGCAAAAAATTTCTTTCTTTTTTTATTTATTATGAATAAAACTAGTTTTTTCTATAAAAAAAAGCTTGAAAAAGTGTATTCGTTTCCATACACCTTTCCAAGCTCTGATTATCTATTCTTTTCCAGCCCTATTATCCCATCATCAAATATGCAAAGTATGCAGCGTAACACACCAACATAATAATTCCGTGACTTCTTACCAGCTTTTTCTTACCAGCTACGCAGACAAGAAGAAGCACTCCTGCGCCAATGGCAACTGCCGTATCAATCACAAAATTCGGTGCAAACTCAACCGGAAGAATTAACGCCGCCGTTCCCACAACAAACAGAATATTGAAAATATTGCTTCCTACGATATTTCCGATTGCAATATCTGCCTTTCCCTTGATTGCTGCAGAAACAGAGGTAAACAGCTCCGGCAGAGAAGTTCCAAGAGCCACAATCGTCAGTCCGATAAAACGCTCGCTTAAGCCTGCTGCTTTGGCAATCGCTGTTGCTGCATCTACCGTCACATCGCTTCCCAGAACAATCAGCACCAGTCCTACAATCGACAAAAGCACCAGCTTCCAGAACGGCTTTGCCTCCTCTGTTTCAACTACCTCCTGCTTATCTCGCATAGCCATTACAAAAAGATATCCCAGATACATTAAAAACAGAACCCAGAGAATCACGCCTTCCATAAAGCTTACCTGATTTCCTGTATAGCCCAGCGCCAGCAGCACTGCTGTGATAAACAGCATCCAGGGGATCTCATAGCGGATTGTAGATTTCGCCACCGCTACAGAAACAATTGCAGAAGTAATTCCAAGGATAATCAAAATATTTAAAATATTACTTCCTACGATATTTCCAATTGTAATCTCTGCACTGCCCTTCAAGGCTGCAGTAATGCTGACTGCCGCCTCCGGCGCGCTTGTTCCCATTGCCACAATCGTCAGACCAATCACCAGCTGAGGCACGCCAAGCTTATCTGCAATACCGGAAGAACCGTCCACAAACCAGTCGGCACCTTTTACCAACATAAAAAATCCCAGCGCCAGCAGCAATAACTGAATTACCATTTCCATCTCATTTCCTCCTCGTTTTCCATCGAATTTTCTGGTTTCTGCAGAGTTCTCACTTTTTTATTTCATAGGACGTAATTTCCTATGAATAAAAAAAGCGAGTCCCTCTGCTGAAATCAAGCCGGAAGCACTGCTGTGCAGTGTCTCCACGCTCTCTTCCAACAAAAGTCTCGCTGCTTCGTTACGAACCGGAGCTTCCTTTGAATTCTCAGGAATAACTCGTACTGACGGCTTCGCAAACACCTGAAACCAGGTGCCAACTACTCCCTTTTCTATGTTCAACACTATATCAGAATTTTCCTTTTCTGGCTACACCCGCCCCTGCATTTTAACACTTTCTTAACGCGTTTTTACAATCCTTCTACCTCAACCAGATTGGTATGCTGAGGATTTCCCTTTGCATACGGCGTCGGATGCAACGAAGTCAGCACATTGATAGATCCGCCCAGATCCGTTCCTGTTTTATCGGGACGATACCAGGCCCCCTGGGACAGGGCTGTTACTCCACGCATAATCCGATCTGTAATTTTTACTGGAATCCTTATCTGCCCCCTGTCATTTCGCACCAGAACCATCTGACCGTCTCTCAGTCCCCGGGCCGCAGCGTCCTCTGCATGCATCCAGAGCTGCTGGGGATCCAGACTGTGCATCGCCTTGTTATTATCATGAATACTGTGACAGCGGCGCTTTGTATGCCATCCAATCAGCTGAAGCGGATATTTTTCTGTCAGAGGATCCGAAGGCCCTTCCGGCGGCTCCACATATCTGGGAATTGCCGGAACAAACTCCCGGTATCTGGTTTCATAAATCTTTCTGGAAAAAATCTCAATCCGGCCGCTCTCTGTCGGGAAGGGATAATGCTCCGGATCCTGACGTTCTTTTTCAAAGGCAATCACAGGAGCCGTTTTTTTGTAGCGGTAAATTCCCTCTCGCTTCAGAACCTCATACTCCGGAAGCTCAGTTTCCTTTTCCCTGAGCTGGTTATAGCAATATTCCAGCCACTGCCCAACCGTCCGCCCCTGGGTAAACGCTTCCCAAAGCCCCAGCCGCTCTGCTACCTCAGACAGCCATTCGTACTCCTCTTTCCCCTCATACAGCGGTTCTATGACTTTATTATTAAAGCCGACAAAATTTCCTGTCTGCCATGGAAGGGTAATATTTTCACATTCAAACATGGAAACTCCCGGAAGCAGAATATCTGCAAATTTTGCGCTGGCAGTCATAAACAGGTCACTGCAAACAATAAACTCACATTTCCTGGTATCCTTCAGGATTTCTGCTGTTCTGTTAATATCACTGTGCTGGTTGATCAGCGTATTTCCCGCCAGATTCAGGATCATTTTAATATCGCTGGAAAGATGCAGGTTTTCCGGTTCATCAGCTTTCTGGGAAGCCTTCTCCCCATCCATCTCCATCCCCGGTTCTCTGCCTGCCATATTTCCGCAGGAAACACCGTCCAGTCCATTCATCTCATGTCCCCGCTCAACTGCCTCTGTCCACAGAAATACAGGAATTTTCATTGGATACGGATTTTCCGGCATGGGAAATACCGGCTCTGCATGACGGGTACAGTCTGCCACACCGCTGGCCCAGCCGCCGCTGATTCCTACGTTTCCTGTCATACAGGCCAGAAGAATTGCCCCCCGGGCGCTCTGCTCTCCGCAGGCATGACGCTGGGCTCCATAGCCCTGTATCAGTGCCCCCGGCCTTGCTGTGGCATACCGGACTGCCAGACTGCGAATGGTTTCAGCCGGAACCCCGGTGATTGGCTCAGCCCACTCCGGCGTTTTTTCAATTCCGTCCTGCTCTCCTGTCAGCCAGGACAAATAACACTCTGACGGCTCCACACCATCCGGCATATGTTCTTTATCAAAGCCCAGACAACACCGATCCAGAAAATCCTGATCCTGCAGCCCTTCCTTTACAATCACATAGGCCATGGCATCCATCAGCGCGCTGTCTGTAGCAGGACGAAGAGGAATCCACTCTGCATCCAGCTGAAGCACCGTATCATTTTTCCGCGGATCTATGACAATAATCGGAATCCCCTTTTCCTTTGCCTTCTTTAAATAAAACATGGAATCACTGTCAAATTTTGTTTCTGCTGGATTATGTCCCCACAGAAGAATCAGGTTGGAATTCAGCCAGTCCTCTCTGCTGTTTCCTGTTTCACAGGTACCATACATCAGCGGCGTGGCCTGACGGATACAGGCTGTACTGTAAGAATTGTAATAATCCAGAAATCCGCCGTCCAGGCTTAAAAGACGTTTGGCCAGCTGATTTCCTCGGACCAGGGCGCTGACTCCTGTAGCATAGTTGACATACCTGGAGCCAGGACCGTAAGTATCGCGGATGCGGATCCATTCCCCGGCAATGATGTCCACTGCTTCCTGCCAGGAAATCCTCTCAAATTTTCCTTCTCCCCGTTCGCCAACCCGTTTCATAGGATATTTCAGCCGATCCTCACCTAAAAACGTTTTATGGTAGTTCATTCCCCGCACGCAGGCCGCCATGGGAAATTCACAGCCGGCAGCTCTGGCCTCTTCCAGGCTTTCTGTTGTCAGCCGCTTAATCTGTCCGTCCTCCACATGGGCGTGGATCAGACAGCGTCCTCCACAGTTATTGCGTCCTGTTGTATGTATAATCATTCTGTTTTTCCTTTCTTTTTCTCCAGGGTCTCTTCCTTCATCTTTAAAAATTCAGGAAAACAGGAAAATACAGCATTCTCCGGCAAATGGGAAAATGCCATGGTCTTCCCTGTTTCCGGATGGGTAAATGTCAGCTTCCACGCTGCCAGGGCAATCTGCTCCCTGCCCATCCGCCCGCTGTTTGTCTGTTCTCTGGACATCTGTCCGCTACCGCTCTCCCCACAGTTCATTTTTTTATCCATACCCGCAGCCAAAGCCGTTCCTCCAAACTGCGGATGGTAACGGTTATCTCCCCATAAAGGCAGTCCATGACCAGCCATCTGCACCCGAATCTGATGATGGCGTCCTGTAAGCAGCTGTATTTCTGCCAGTGTCAACGTTCCATAAGGCTCAACCTCCCTTGTTTCCACTGACCGGAAGATTAGTTCCGCAAGTTTTCCACCTTTTATCCCCTTATCCACAATTTTTGATGTGTTAGATTTTTCATCTTTCAACAAGTAATCCACATATTTGTCCACAGTATCCACAGGTTTTCCACAGACCACAGTAAGATATGTTTTTGACATTTTTCCAGCTGAAACCTGCGCACTTAACGCAGCTGCAGCCTTTTTTGTCTTGGCATAAACCATAACTCCACTTACAGGCTTATCTAATCTGTGGATAACTCCCACATAAGGTTCTCCTGATTTTGGGGAAAACTTGTGTATATGACGCCGGATCTCACTAACCATATCCGCACCAAATCCACGGCTGGACTGAGACTCCAGTCCTACCGGCTTCCAAACCACAATCAAATCCCTGTCTTCATATAATACGTTCAGCATATTTTCTTCCTTTCCGCCAAGGCGGTATCATTTGCAATAAATTTTTTCTCCAGACTTGCATTTTTCCCCCGCAGGGTGTATAGTATATAAAATGATATGACATAGTTTTTAAAACTACATATAATAGTATTGATTATAACATAAAGGAGTGATTTCTATGACACTGAAAATCAAAGATCCTGGAAGCGCCCTGACTCATTTTATTGCCATGATACTGGCTCTCGGCGCATCCTCTCCCCTGATTATCAAGGCAGCTCGGACCCCTGGATATACCCATGTGCTTCCGCTGGCTATTTTTATTACCAGCATGATTCTGCTGTATGCAGCCAGCACCATTTATCATACTCTGGATATTTCGCCAACGGTAAACCAGATTCTCAGAAAAGTTGACCACATGATGATTTTCATTCTGATTGCCGGAACCTATACACCTGTGTGCGTTCTTGTTCTGGGTGACAAAACCGGCTGGTCTCTGCTGGCTCTTGTATGGGGAATCGCCATTGCCGGAATGATCATCAATGCGCTCTGGATCACCTGTCCGAAATGGGTCTCTTCTCTTATTTATATCGCCATGGGATGGGTCTGTGTCCTGGCCTTTGGAAAAATCACTGCTGCGCTTCCAAAAAGCGCCTTTATCTGGCTTCTGACCGGAGGCATCATCTACACTGTAGGAGGGATTATTTACGCCCTGAAGCTGCCAATTTTTAATGCCAGATTCAAATATTTTGGCTCCCATGAAATTTTTCATCTTTTCGTCATGGGAGGCAGCCTGTGTCATTATATTATGATGTACGCATTTGTTGCCTGACCGCCTTCTCGCCCCGGCAGTTCTTCTCAGAAAGACTGCCGGGATTCTATTAGTTTCAGCTTCTCTGCCCTGCTCAGCTGCTTCACCGCCCATTCCCGCTGCATGGCCTGCTGCTTTGTATCAAAGGTTTCCCAGTAAACCAGAGCCACAGGACGGCGGCTTTTTGTATATTTCGCTCCCTTTCCCGCATTGTGGGCCTCCACCCGCGCTTCCAGGTGATTCGTCCATCCGCAGTAAAATGTCCCATCTGCGCAGCGAAGCAAATACATATAATTCTTTTCTTCCTGATTCTCACTGACCATCTTTCTGGTTTCCTCCTCTCCAGACTCCTTCTGGCTTATCCTTCTGCCCGGACTTTCTTTCACGCTCAGCCAATCCTCATTCCTTCCAGCCTCTTCCTAAAATCGGAAATAAATAAAAGGATTGTAGCCGCTGGCCATCATCTCACAGACTGACAGGAAAAACAAAATAACCAGGACTCCGTCGGTCACAGCACCCAGTCCCTTCTTCTCCAACTTCTCACGGAGAACCCCAAAAAAGGGCGTACAGAACAACAGAGAAAGCACAAACTGAAGAATAAATTTCTTACCAGTAACCAGCTCTGCCAGTTCCCGATCCAGGCTTCCCATCAGACAGCCGGAAAACATATCCCGCAGATACCACAAAGCCTTTTCCATCGTATCTGCCCGAAAAAACACCCAGCCAATTTCTACTGTCAACAACGTATAGATATGTCGGAATATCGAAGGCAGGCGTTCCAGAACTCTCCGCAGCCAAAGCTTTTCCAGAATCAGAAAAAAGGCAAAGTACAGTCCCCAGAAGAGAAAGTTCCAGCTTGCCCCATGCCAGATACCAGTCAGCGCAAATACAATCAGAAAATTCCGGCAGTTTTTTGCCAGACTGCACCGGCTTCCTCCCAGAGGAATATACACATAATCGCGAAACCAGGTTGAAAGGGAGATGTGCCATCTCCTCCAGAATTCACTGATACTTTCAGAAAGATACGGGTGATTAAAATTTTCCAGAAAGCGAAAACCAAAAATCCGTCCCAGACCAATCGCCATATCCGAATATGCCCAAAAATCCAGATAAATCTGAAGTCCATAACAGATAATGCCAATCCATCCGTAGATCATTCCCATTCCCGGCTTCAGTCCAAAAGCCAGATCTGCCGCTTTTCCCACTGCATTAGACAGCAGAATTTTCTTTACAAACCCTGCCATAAACCGGAAGGTTCCCTCATATACATCCTCTGCCCGCACCTGTCTGCTGCCGATTTCCCGCGCCACATCAATATAACGCACAATCGGACCTGCAATCAGCTGGGGAAAGAGCATAATATACAGGGCCAAATCCAGAATATTTCTCTGGACCTCCACCTTATCCTGATAAACATCAATCAGGTATGACATAATCTGAAAGGTAAAAAAGGAAATTCCAATCGGAAGCACAATATTGGGAATCGGTGATTCCACACTGCTTCCAAGGAGGGTGCCTGCCAGCCATGCAGCCGTATCCCCCAGAAGATTCAGATATTTAAATACAATCAGAACTCCCAGATTCCAGACAATTCCCAGCCAAAATATCATCCGGCGTCTGGCACTGGCCTTTTTCCTGTTATCCCCTTCCTTTTCCCTCTCCATCAAAAGGCCTGCTCCCCAGTTTACTACAACAGAAACTGCCAGCAGTCCCAGATAATTCAGCCCGCCGTACCCGTAAAAGCATACAGAACAAAATAAAAGCACTGCATTTTTCACCCTGATACTGCGGGTCAGGGATGCCGCCCCATAAAGTGCCAGGGTACAGGGCAAAAATATAAATAAAAATACCGGTGATGAAAATACCATGTTATTTTCCTACTCTTCCCGTAAAATTTCCGGATGTTCCAGAACATAGTCAATAAAACCAAAGCTCATATCAGAAACTGCCGTTTCATTCACCTCCAGCACGACCAGATCAATATCCCGCAGACATTCTCTCATATCCGCCTCCTCGTAGCTGGAAAATTCCTTCACCTGTCCGAATTCTTCTGTAAAGATCTGCCTGTTTTCCATAGAAACATTTTTCCCGAAATAATGATTCTGAATCAGGCAGGAAAGGCTCTGTCCCATAAAGCTTCCTCCCCGACAGAGAAAACCAGGCGCATCTGTTTCTTCATCAGTAATCTCAATCACAGGCTCATAATACTGATCATAAGGCTTCCCAATGGTATTAAACACTTCAAAAGAATCTGCATCCGGGTAAACCGGATTTTCACAGGGGTTTGCTGTAATGGTCATTTCCGGAAGATTATAACCGCTTTCCTGCTCCAAAAACTCCCCGAAGGCCGCTCCTGTCATGTTTCCCACATATACAGACCAGTGAAGTCCTGTTCTGTAGAACAGAGGAACCCGGCTGTCAAATTCTGACTTGTGCTCCTCTAAATACCGGATACTGTCAAAATACCGAATACGGCTTCCAGATAAAGCCTCTGTCAAAAGCTCATAATTTCCCTCTTTTCTCGGCGGCGCCATAGCCTTGTCCACCCAGGGAAGCTGATCCTCCGTGTAACGAATCTTACAGGGCGTAATAAACACATACATCTGCTTTCCTGCATCCTCCAGAAGCTTCTGGAGGCATTCCAGCTTTTCCACCAGCTCATATGCCCCCTCTTTTGAAACAGGCGCAAAGTACTGCAGGTAATAGCTGACATTTTCCCAGCTGAAGAGATTCTTATCCTTACTCATGCTGTAATTGATATTTGATACCGTATCCAGCAGAGAAAAGGTAATCTCGTTGCGAAGCCTGACCATAAAAGGCTTTCCTGGCAAATACTGCTGCACATAAGCCTCAAATTCCGTCTGCGCCTGACCGTCTAACAGCTTCTGAGCCGTAATTTCCGGAAACTGGGCCTGATTTTCCACTCCGCTGAACCGAAATTTTTCATCTGTTCCTTTCAAAATCAGCGGAGACAGCATCACGGCAGCTGCAGCTGCCGGAAGCAAAAATAATCGAATTGGTTTCACGTTCTTTTCTTCTTTCTTCAAAATAAATGGGCGAAGACTGAGTCTCCGCCTGTACAGGCCGCTCCCTGCGGCAAAACTCTTCCAATACGAAATAATCCTACCACACCAGCCCAAAAAAGAAAAGAGCAATCCGCTCAGCCTCTATGTAGCAGCGCCGTGTCTGCGCACGATCACCTGCGCTGCTCAGGCATTGCCTGAATCTATAGAAAGCATCAGCTGAATGCGGATTGCTATACTTTATTATATTCTTATTTTTCTCTGTGGTTCCTCTTTCCAAACTCTACCGGACTATCTCCTTCACCAGAATCAGACTATCCCCAGGGTGAAGCTCCTCTGAGGTCAGTCCATTGGTTTCCATCACATGCTCTGCTGTTGTACGGAACCGCTTGGCAATATCCCACAGACTGTCCTTTTCCTGCACCACATACCCAACGATTCCTGGCGCCTCCTTCAGCTTCCTCCTGTCAAGTGGAGAGGTCTGTGCCTGAAGAATCACCGACTGACATACCGGCTGTAAAACCAGCACCTCCAGCAAAAGAACCGCCTTAATTTCCACGATGTCCCCTCCGGCCATTACAGCCGTCAGCTGCTCCACCCCCTGTTCCAGATACCAGACACTGTCCTTTGTAATTCCCGGGGCCTCTGCATCATAGTGAAACGGCAGCAGCTCTGTTACAGACTGAATGGGACAGCTGTCATCGTCTGTAAGATACAGAAGCTTTACCTCCAGAACTCCATCTAAAGAAAGCATATCCTCCGCTGCTTCCGCCTGATCCAGCTTCACCAGGCCGCTGCTGTGACAGATCTGCAGCACCCGCTGCCCTCCCGACAGCTGTATCTTCTCAGAAATTTTACATTTTCCTGCATTCCGGGTCAAAATCTGATCAAAGCATGCTTCCCCAGTTTCCACAGTCAGCTCCCGGTTTACCCCATACATATCACTGAGAATTTCCAACGGCTGCTCCTCATACAGGCGAATATCCAGCTCAATTACCGCATCCAGAGCCAGCTCTCTCATTTCGCCGTCATAATCCGGTTTCTCCTCAATACTTTTATGAACCAGACGCAGATCAATGGCCGGAATCATTTCCTCAACTGCGCCTGCCATTTCCACCTCGCCGGAAAAAGGAATGCTCTCCTCCAGCCACTGAACCGTCTCACTTTCCCCCTCACCTTCATAAATCAAAAATACCAGCAACGTTCCTTCCAACCGTATTTTCCCATCCAGCGGGCGGGCCAGAGCGCCGCTCAGCCGCATTTCCATCCATAAAATCCGTCCAATGGCAGGTTTGCTTCCAGAAAGAGTCATCTCCTCCTTTACCCGGTAAGTGTCCTTTCTTCGAAGAGCAATCGCTGCTGCATTCACAGCTCTCGTCTTTGTCTCAATCTGCGGAAACGTCAATTCACCAGAACCGTCATCCTCCTTCTGAAGGGCTCCAAGCGCCACTGCTGCCTCTGTATCAAACAGCGCCTCCACCCGCACCTCCAGCGTCACCACAGCCTGAATACTAAGCTTCCTGGAATTAATGATTCCTGCATTTAAATCCTCCATCTTCCAGGAAACACTGACATAATCCCGCTCCTCCAATCCCGGCACATTCACCATTTCCTCAAATGGAATCAACCCTCCCAGAGTCTGAAGACCGCCCTCCTCTTTCCGATACAGAACATGAAAGTCCAATTTTCCCCGAATCGTTACCTTCTCACTCTGAACTCTGGCCGGTTCCAGCTGTACCTCGCCCGAATCCAGAATTACCTGAGCAATGTCACTCATGGTATCCGGCACAATAAAATCATCATCCAGAGTTACCTGGGTATCCACCTGTGTTTTCCACCGATTCATATGTATGTTTTTTTTCACCAGCTCCAGCATAAAAAAAGCACCCACCTTACCTTCCAGATTTGATTCCGAGGCAATCCGCCGTCGAAATCATCTTCTACAGAAAGTTTATGTGAATGCTTTTCAAATTATGAACTACTGGTCATACTCTTCCAGAAAGTGATGACGTTTCCCGTCCTTCACATATCCAATGCAGGCATCCAGATTCACATTCTCCACACTCTTGAAAATATTCGTTTCAATGTGGGGATTTACCTGCCGGAAATGCTGAATCAGCTCCTTCATCTCCTGACGCTTGGAAGAATGAACCTCCTCCTCCAATGCTCTCTCCCGGGCAATCCGCTCTGTAAAGCGACAGGCGCACTGAAGAAATCGCAAATGGTTATATTCCTTCCAGGCAAGAATATCCTGCTCTTTCACCAGATACAGAGGACGAATCAGCTCCATACCTTCAAAATTCGTGCTGTGAAGCTTCGGCATCATCGTATTCACCTGCGCTCCATACAGCATACTCATCAATATCGTTTCAATCACATCGTCAAAATGATGGCCCAGAGCAATTTTATTGCAGCCCAGCTCCCGGGCATTGGCATAGAGATTGCCCCGGCGCATCCGCGCGCACAGATAACAGGGAGAACCGCCTGCATCCACTACTGTCTCAAAAATATCCGACTCAAAAATCGTAACCGGTATTCCCAGGAGCTTTGCATTCTCCTCAATCAGCTGACGGTTCGCCGGATGATATCCCGGATCCATCACAAGAAACTTCAGTCCGAACTCCATTTTCCCGTGGCGAAGAATCTCCTGCATACACTTTGCCAGAAGCATTGAATCCTTTCCGCCGGAAATGCAGACTGCAATATTGTCCCCTTCCTGAATCATATCATATTCATTAAGCGCTTTTACAAAGGGACGCCAGATTTCCTTACGGAAACGCTTGATAATGCTGCGCTCAATTTCCACTGTACGGGGATCAGACACCTTTCTTTTCCTCCAGTTCCGCGGTCAGCCGTCTGACCTCATTTTCCAGTTCCTTCACCCGCTCCTCCATTTTACAGAAATGCTCCAGAGTCATGGGCTTTTCCTTCGGCGCTACCGGAACCCCGGCTACCTTTACCGGCCGTGCCGGAACACCTACCGCTGTAGTATCATTCTCCAGAGGCTTCAAAAGCACTGCGTTTGCCGCGATCGTACAGTTGTCTCCCACCTCAAATGCACCCAGAATCTTAGCGCCGGAACCAACAGTTACATTCTTTCCCAGGGTAGGATGACGTTTGCCCTTGTTCAGACCTACGCCGCCCAGGGTAACTCCCTGATAAATCGTACAGTTATCTCCTACCACTGTAGTTTCTCCAATTACCACGCCGCAGCCATGGTCAATCAGAATTCCGTGTCCCATCTCCGCTCCCGGATGAATTTCAATCAACGTAAAAAAACGGGCAATCTGAGAAATCATACGGGCTATAAAAAACATTCTGTGCTTATAAAACCAGTGAGCAAACCGATGCCAAATCAGAGCATGAACCCCCTGGTACAGCAAAAGCACCTCCAACGCACTGCGTGCAGCCGGATCCCGCTCCTGAACAGCCTTAACATCCAGCCAAATATCCTTCAAAATCATAGTCAGCACCTTATCCTTCTTTTAGGCAGACCCGGCCGGCTTCCTTCCTCTCCCCAACAAAAAACCTTTTGAGAAATTCTCTGTCTGAATGGAGATGTACTGAAAGAAGCCGGCTTTTTGGTCATATCATCATTCTTTATGAACAGTTCTAATTTACCATATGTCCGCAAATCTGCCAAGTGAAATTTATCTCAGGAGCCAACAGATAAACATTGAAAATACAGTCTCCCTCAACCTGTCAAAAAGAAGGCCCTCTGCCATGATTTACTGAAAAATCACCGGATTTTCCAGATATTCTGTTTGAATCACCAGAAATGGATAGGATTTCTCAACGCCAACCTCTTCCCCCTTCTGAGGTCCCAGCAATTCCGTATCCACTACAATTGAATTTTCCGTCAGGTACAGTTCCCGCACAGCAATGCTATATCCCCCTGTAGCCTGTTCTCCGTATCCCACCACTATGTAAAGCCCCTGATCATTACTGTAGGTCAGTTTAAACGGCGCTGCCTTCTTCTCTGCCACCAGCTTCGCAAGCTCTTCCGGCAGTTCCGCTTCACTTACTACAGCAAACTCCAGATCCCTTACCTTATCCTGATCCTCCTTTTCCACACTGCAGCCCGTCAGAAATCTTGCCATAAATGCCCAAAGAAACAGAGCCGCAGTCAGAACAACCTTTCCCCTCCGCCTTTTGTCCATAAATCAGCCTCCCTATTGCTATGATTACTTATAATCTATTCAGGAGACAGACCTGTTTATGCATCCTTTTACAGAAATCGAATGACGGAAGGATTCTTTTATTTTATCGAATCATCATCTCGACTGCAGATAGCCAGCCGATGCTGATATTTTTCCTTTGTGGCCATACCGCCGCGAATATGGCGCTCCGACTTGTTAATATTTAAAATCACCCTGGCTCTGGCAGCCAGAGATGGATTGATGTGTTCCAGGCGTTCTGTTACGTCTTTATGAACCGTACTCTTACTAATCCCAAACTTCTTTGCTGTCTGCCGTACTGTTGCATGATGCTCAATAATATAGTTGGCAATGGCTGCCGCCCGCTCTTCAATGTAATCCTTCATGGGCTTTTCCCCTGAATACGTTTTTTACATTGTATGAGCCTGCGTCAGACATCTATGACAAAAACAGACGCCCTTACTTCATCGCCGTAAACCGCAGAGACAGGCAGCTCAGACCGCCGTCAATCTTCCGAAATTCCGAGGTGTCCACCAGAATCACCTCATATCCCATTTCCTTCACCAGCTTCTCCACCGTCGGATAACCGGCCGGGACGAGCACCTTATCATTCACCCAGATACAGTTAGCCGCATAAGCCTCATTTTCCGGAATCTCATGACGATTGTAAGCGGCAAACTCTACTTTATCCTTAAACTCTCCGGAAACCAGCATATTGTTGTTCTCCAGATAATTGACCCCTGTCTTTAAATGAAGTACCTTTTCCAGCGGAACCTCTACAACCGTATAACCGTATTTTGCCAGAATTTCAGAAAACTGGCGGATTCCCTCCTCATTCGTTCTCGCAGAACGGCCAATATAAAAGGTATCTCCCACCATCATCACATCTCCGCCCTCCATCGTACCAGGAGACTGAATATACTCAATGCACTCCTCTGGATAAAACTGTTTAATCACCGGAATCATAGCTTCCGTCTCCTTTGTCCGGGTGGCAGCGCCAGGATTGGAAATCACCGCACACTTTTTCGTCAGGACTGCTGTATCCTCAACAAAACAGCTGTCCGGAAAATTTTCATCTGCCGGAAGCACAGTCACCTCCACGCCGCATTGCTTCAATGCTGCAATATAGCTTTCATGCTGCTTCAGCGCCTTCTCATAATCCGGCTTTCCCAGCTCCGGAGCAGAAGTAATTCCTTCTGTAACAGCCTTACACGGTGTTTTTACAATCACATTCTTAAACATATTCTTTCCCCTTTTCTCTTACACTCTTAATATTCACAGGTATGCTTCCTTATATCATAGCATCTTTGATAAAAATTCCTTCAGCCGTGGATTCTTCGGATTGGAAAATAACTCCTCGGGCGTATTCTGCTCCTTAATCTGTCCCTCGTCCACAAACATGACTCTTGTCGCCACCTCTCTGGCAAATCCCATTTCATGGGTCACAATTACCATCGTCATACCCTCGTCTGCCAGTTCTCGAATCAAATCCAGCACCTCTCCAACCATTTCCGGATCCAAAGCAGAGGTCGGCTCATCAAACAGCATAACCTCCGGATTCATAGCAAGCGCCCGGACAATGGCAATCCTCTGCTTCTGACCGCCTGACAGCATAGCCGGATAGGTATCTGCCTTGTCAAGAAGACCGATTCGCTCCAGAAGGCGTCTTGCATTCTCCTCCGCTTCTTTTCTGGTCTGCAGCTTCAAATGAACAGGCGCCAGAATAATATTTTCCAAAACAGTCAAATGAGGAAACAGATTAAAATGCTGGAAAACCATTCCCATTTTCTGACGCATCCTATCAATATCCACATTCACATCCGTCATATTCACGCCGTCAAACCAGATTTCCCCCTCCGTCGGAATTTCCAGAAGATTCAGACAGCGAAGAAATGTGCTTTTTCCAGAGCCGGAAGGCCCAATTACCGCAATCTTTTCTCCCTGGGAAATATGCTCTGTAATGCCATTCAGCACTGACAGTTCCCCAAACTGCTTTTTCAGATTTTTAACCTCTATCACTTCTCGCCAACCTCTTTTCCAATTTTGAAACACCTGTCGAAAGCCCGTATACCAGCAGGAAATAAATCAGCGCTACTGCCAGCAGCGGAAAATAGGGCTGCATGGTACGGCTGCGCACCAGATCACTGGCCCGTGTCAAATCCACAACTGCAATCAATCCCACAATCGACGTTTCCTTTAAAACGGCAATAGCCTCATTGCACAGAGCCGGAAGGATATTCTTCAGAGCCTGAGGCAAAATAATCAGCCGCATCGCATCCACACGATTCAGACCTAAAGAGCGTCCCGCCTCCATCTGGCCGCCATCCACTGACTGGATACCTGCACGGATTACCTCTGACACATAAGCGCCGGAATTCAAACCAAAGGCAACAATAGCAACCACCATTCCATCCGATACGCCTCGAAGAACAATAAACGCCATAATCATCAGCTGAATTGCCAGAGGAGTGCCGCGAATCACAGCCACATAAGCTGCCATCAGCCGGTCTATAACTCCAATCACTGCGCTTCCAAATGTCCGTTTCTTTCTCGGATCCTTCTGAGAGGCCATATAACGAAATACTGCAATCACAACACCTATCAGAATACCAATAGCTGCTGCTGCCAGTGTAATGATCATGGTATTCACAAAGCCCTTCAGAAAAATCTTCCAGCGGCTATCTACAATAAATGCCTTTTGAAACTGAGATAAAAAGCTCTCAAACAAACTCATATCCTGCCTCCTGAAATCCCCGGCTACTGCTCAAGCAGCGATGCCAGTTCTTTGTGCTTCTCAATACTTGCGTCAATGCTTCCGTTTTCTACCATCGGCTTAATCGCCTCATTGATCGCCTTTACCAGCTCTGTATTAGACTTCTTCACACCGATGCCATATTCCTCCTTTGTGGAAGAGCCATCTGCGTATTTCGCTTCAAAACATGTTAAACCGTCATTCACCGCACAGAAATTCTGGGCTGCAAGGAGATCCAGCATCACTGCATCTACATCTCCCTTCTGAAGAGCAAGACATCCCTCTGTCAGGTTTTTATACTGAACCACTTCCGCTCCCGTATCCTTCAGGCATCCATCTGCAATTTCATCAGAAACAAGAAAATCACCTGTAGTTCCCAGATGAACAGCCACCTTCTTTCCCGCCAGATCCTCAATAGTCTTTACCGAAGTATCCGCCTCATTCACAATAATGTACTGGGTCGATACTGTATACGGATCTGAAAATGCCATCTGTTCCTTTCTCTCATCTGTAATCGTCATAGCCGCAATCACAATATCTGCCTTGCCATTATCAAGATACTGAGGAAGGGTATCAAAGGCTGTATTGATAATCTCCAGTTCCACTCCCCATTGATCCGCAATCGCCTGAGCCAAATCAATATCTGAGCCAACCGGCGTGTCCGTATCAGCAATATACTCAAACGGAGCCCACGCAGCATCTGTAGCCATCACAAGCTTTCCCGCCTTTTTAATATCATCCACAGTTTTACTTTCATTTTTTGCTCCGCAGCCTGCCAGAGAAGCCGCCATCATCATCCCAACTACCAAAGCCATCGTTTTTTTCATAATATTCTCTCCCTCGTTCTCTTTGTCGTATATTCTTACACTTTTTTGTGTGTTTACGCCAGATTATACATTAATTATACATATATGTCAAGTATTTTTCATTTAATATTCACTTTATTTAATTATATAGAATATTTATACATTTTTTCTCTTCTGAAATTTATACCAGACAGGACAGATTTTCCTGTCCCCCTTTCTGCCTTTTATGCTATACTGTTCATAAGATACAACAGCAAACGATTCCAAAAAACAAAGCACAAGAAAAGGATTGAAAATACATATGCCGTCAAAAAAGAAAGCCCTTTTAGTTACCACAGTCAGCGGCTTTGTTCCCCAATTTGAAATGAACAATGTCCGCCTCCTTCAAAATATGGGATTTGAAGTTCACTATGCCTCCAATTACAATACACCTTCTTACGGAACAGACAATCATCGTCTGGACGGAACTGGAATCATCCGCCATCAGATTGATTTCGTCCGCAGCCCTTTTAAACCAGAAAATATCACGGTTTTCCGGCAGCTAAAGGCCGTTATGGAACGGGAACAGTTTCAGCTGGTTCACTGTCACACTCCCATGGGAGGCGTCATGGCACGGCTGGCCGCCCACACCACTCACACCGGGCCTGTAATATACACAGCTCACGGATTCCATTTTTTCAAAGGCGCAAAACCAGTAAACTGGCTCTGTTATTACCCGATGGAGCAATTTCTTTCCCGCTTCACAGATCAGCAAATCTGCATTAACCATGAGGATTACCAACGGGCAAAGAAACACTTTCATGCAAAATATGTAGACTATCTGCCCGGAGTAGGAATGGATTTTTCCAGGATTCCCCACTTATCAGAAGAGGAAATCTGTCAGAAAAAAGAAGAGCTGGGAATCCCATCAGAAAAACTTCTTCTTCTGTCCTCCGGAGAACTGATTCCCCGTAAAAATCACGAAACCATTCTCCGGGCGCTGGCTCAGCTAAAAGACATGACGCAAATTCATTACCTGCTCTGCGGCCACGGAAAACTGGAAAAAGAGCTTCACCAACTGGCCAAAGAGCTGGGAATCTCCCATATGGTCACCTTCGCCGGATACCGGGAGGATATGCTGGAAATCCTGCAGACAGCAGATATCTTCCTCTTCCCCTCCTATCAGGAAGGCCTTCCTATGGCACTTTTGGAAGCTATGGCCAGCGGACTCCCCGTTATCTGCTCTGATATTCGAGGCAGCCAGGATCTGATGGGAGAAGTTCTCTCCCAGACCGACACCGCCAAAGTCTGCTCCGGCGGAATCATGATCAAAAAAGCAGATGACGTCTCTGCCTACAGTCAGGCCATCCGTCATCTGCTGGATACGCCGAATCATCTGCCCGCCCGTCTCCGAGAGCTGGGCCAGAACAACCGGCGTCTCAGCGAAGCATTCAGCTCCGATTCCGTTGTAAAAAAAATGAAAGCCATTTACGAAAGGCTGTGCAGGGGATAATCCGATTCCCCTGTACAGCCTTTTCCATCATCTATCTGGCACATGTGTGCACGTTCCGTCCCCTGTCTATACATCCTTCTGCGCAAGCCACTCTTTCACAGCTTCCACACTAAAACCAACCGCCTGGGCAATCTGTTCCACAGATAAGCCCTGAACTGAAAGGTTCCTGGCAGTCATCTGGGCCTGTTCTCTGCGGCCTTCTGCAAAGCTCTCTTCCCGCAAGTCCTCCATCACCTTACACATCTCTTTCACTCCCTTCGGGTTCTCCTTCAAATAACGCGTCTTTTCCGCAAGAATCTCGAAATTCATATCATCTGCATCAGTACAATTAAAATCATGCATCAGCTTGCCAAGATCTGAATCATCCCGGTACTCTCCATTTACATACAGAATGTGCGCTCCATCATCAAAAGGCTGATTCAGCGTAAGATTCCTGTTTTCAATCACATAGAGCGGCTCTCCTGCCTTATAGTAATCATTTTCCGTAATAAATATAACATATGTGTCCGGAAGCTCTCTGTAATCCTGCTTCTCATCCAGATTCTCCACATCCATCATACTGGAATGATATCTTGCTCGATGTGGGTCTGCCCCATTATCTGAGCGCTGCACCTCAATGTCATATTTCTTTCCGGTACTGTCTGTTGCATAAGCATCCAAACAAATCGACCGCGCCCCGGTAACACGCTTGAAATCCGCCTGTGTTTCGCACTTTATCAAAATCAGATCCTGCTTTCCTGTAATAATGCGAAGCACAAACTCTGCCAGCGGAATATTTTCCTTAAACAGACCACGCATAAATGTGTCATTAATCGGACGGAAGCCCTGCAGCCGCTGAAGATCCTCCTGATGTCGCTGTTCCTGTCTCTGCCAACCAGTTACCCCCATGTACCACCATCTCCTGTTCTATGAATCGTTTCTATTGCTCTCTGTTTTTTCATCCTATCATAGAACAAATGGCTGAGCAATCTACTGCTGCTATAATCTCTGGAAGCGGCTTATTGGATATCCTCTCCGCTCTCTCTCTTTTATTGTACTATAAATCTGACTATCAGAAAATAGAAAGCCTTTCCTGATTCCTAGTAACACCTGTCATCTTCCTAAACTGCCTTCTGTGCAAGCCATTCCTTCACAGCTTTCACGCTAAAACCAACCGCCTGGGCAATCTGGTCCACGGACAAGCCCTGGGCAGACAGATTCCTGGCAGCCGTCTGAGCCTGTTCTCTGCGGCCTTCTTCTTGACCTTTTGCAAAGCTCTCTTTCCGCAAGTCCTCCATCACCTTACTCATCTCCCTCACTCCCTTCGGATTTTCCTTCAAATAACGCGTCTTCTCCTCCAATTTACCTCTGTCAATCCTGCTGCCCAAGGATTTCCTAGACAGAGGGAAATTCCTTCTGATAATATTGCAGCTATAACAGAGAAAACAGCTACTCTTTTCTGGATTTATGTCACTACTTTATCTCTCCAGCTCTTCCTTCGCCATCACAAGTGCAGACTCAATCACCTTATCCATATCATAATACTTATACTCACCCAAACGACCGCCAAAAATCACATTCTCCTCCTGAGCCGCCAACTCACGATATGCCTGATATACAGCTCCGTTCTTCTCGTCATTCACCGGATAATAAGGCTCATCTCCCGGCTTCCATTCTGAACTGTACTCCCGGCTGATAACCGTTTTTGGCTGTGTTCCAAACTCAAACCACTTATGCTCAATGATTCTGGTCCACGGTGTCTCCGCATCTGTATAATTCACCGCCGCATTTCCCTGGAAATTCGGCTTGTCCAGCACCTCTGTCTCAAAACGAACAGAACGGTACTCCAGAGCACCCAACCGGAAATCAAAATATGCATCAATAGCACCTGTGTAAATCACCTTTTCCGCCAGACTGTCGTACTCCTCCTTATGCTCCAGATAATCCACACCAAGGCGAACCTCAATTCCCTCCAGCATATTAGCAACCATTTTTGTATAACCGCCTACCGGAATTCCCTGATACAAAGCATTAAAATAATTATTATCAAAGGTAAAGCGAACCGGAAGCCGCTTGATAATAAAAGATGGAAGCTGATCGCAGGGCCGTCCCCACTGCTTCTCCGTATATCCCTTAATCAGCTTTTCATAAATATCCGTTCCCACCAGGCTGATAGCCTGTTCCTCCAGATTCTTCGGCTCTGTAATTCCTGCTGCCTTCTTCTGCTCCTCAATCTTGGCTTCCGCCTCCTCCGGAGTCACTACACCCCACATCTTGTTAAAGGTATACATATTAAAGGGCAAAGAATACAGTTCTCCATGATAATTCGCTACCGGGGAATTGGTAAACCGGTTAAACTCTGCAAACTGATTTACATACTCCCAGACCCCTTTATTGTTCGTATGGAAAATGTGGGCACCGTACTTGTGCACATTGATGCCCTCAATCTCTTCTGTATACACATTTCCCGCAATGTTCGGTCTGCGCTCAATCACTAAGACACTCTTTCCGTGCTTCTTTGCCTCATGAGCAAATACTGCGCCATAAAGGCCAGCTCCTACAATCAGATAGTCGTACATAATAGTTTTCTCCTTCCCCTTAAAATCACCTAGAATAGGTAGAGATTTGCATCTCTGGTTATGTCTTCTTTCTGAATCCCAAATAAATTATCACCCTCAAAATATCCATTTGCTATTTTACCAGATATTAACTCAATCCAAAATCATTATTTTTAACTACTCTCACAGTTGAATTTTCGAAATTTATTATACGTTATCTTATAGTCCAATCTGATAGCCACTTCATTTTGGACGTTAAATAATATATCAAAATGATACAACAATAAAATGCAATTCCCATGATCCCTATCAAGAATATAATATTCATCATAGACGAATATTCACCTTTCACAACTGGAATTTTCACTATAAGTTCATTTCCACTCTTATCATACAAATCATACTGCTCTATATATTTTCCATTTCTGATCTCTACTATTCCTGACCATTCATGTCTTCCAAAATGCATTTCAATGCTTTCTGCCTTGGGCAATTTTAGCATAATCTTCTGCTCACTTTTATCTGCATTTAACATTAATAAGCCATTAGTTATGTTCCAAGAGCTATTCTGCCCTACTGAATTTACAATCTCATATAAATTTTGTTCCTTTCCATTTACTAAAACTGAATTTAGCCATATTTCCATTCCCTGTGATTTTTGATTTTTTTCATTCTCAGCAGTCAAAATGACTTCATTTTCTTCATATTTTTCTGGCAAACAACGACTATAAAAATTAGCAGTAAATAAAATTGCCATAATTATAGCAATTCCCAAAAATTTTCTATCGAATTTGCTATCAAACTTTCTTTTTATACAAAATATTGTTCCCGCCGTAAGAATTAACATAAAGTACATAAAAACTAAAACTTCCTGTAATTTTGTTGTTAATGTAATCTGCGATATTATAGATGTTAGATAATAAGCTATCATAAGATTAATCATTGAACATCCTACAATTTTTTTATTTAACATACCTTACCCTCTTTCTGACTATATTTATTCTTAAAATCAGCCCTGGATAATCACTCAGAACAACTAATCGGATTATAGTATCTTCTATCAACCCAATATAATGTCATTGTTTTTCCTTATCTCGTCATTATCATAAACATAATTCTTTAAATTCTCTTTAATATTTAAAATTTCCTTCTGATTCATCAGTAAATAACAAATCTTGTCTGCAATGCACGTTTCATTACTCTCAACTATCCACCCATTTTCTCCATTTTTTACCTGATCTACTATTCCTCCTACATTCGTTGCCAGTACAGGAATATCTAAAATAAGTGCCTCATATATTGTATTCGGTAATCCTTCATAACTAGATAATAATGCAAATACATCTGCTTGTATCATTTTTCTATAAGGATTATCTAATGCTCCTGTCATAGTAACCTCATTATTCAAATCATATTTTTTCACCAACTCTTCTACATATTTAAATTGACTTCCATCGCCAATAATTGTCCAAGTAAAACGATATCCTTCCTCCTTTAAATTTCCTAATATTCTAATTAGACGAGGAAACTCTTTTTCTGCCTCAATTCTTCCTACAGTAACAAAATTTACTGGATTTTCATTTTTCACTGAAACAGGCTGTGCTTTTCCCTTTATGTCTTGCATTGGAATTAAGTTGCGATTCACTACCAATTTAGATGCTAATTCTGGATATATCTCAGAAAAACGCGTTTTTATAGAATCTGTTAAAACCACAATTTTATCAAATTTTTGATATATCTCATTGTCCTCAGCTGTAATGGAACTTGTCCATGTGCTATATTTATACCAACCTGAATAATCTGTATGGATCCACTGAATTTTCGTTTTTGCGGACGAATACGCTACAATCTTCCTATATACAGATGATTCTGACATTACACAAACTCTTGGATACTTTGAAAATATTTCCTTCGTGTACCATAACACCTCTCTATCATAATCTAATTTTTTTTGATATCCACGTATTGTATAACGTATTTTTCTTTTCTTCTCACTATGTGATAACTGCTTGTCTATTAAACACTCCGAAATACGTCTACAATACAATGTGTTTGCACTACTATCCCTTAGAGAAAGAAATTTTACTCCTACTAATTCATTACGGACTTTCAAGTTCGGAACTGTGGAAGAAAATACTGTAACCACTCGTCCTTTTTCTAGTAGATCTTTGATCTGCAATTTCGTAGCTGAATGTGCTCCTCCTACATAATTAATATCATCAATTACATATAATAGATCATTTTCTTTTTTCTCCGTTCTCTTCAATAAACTTTCAAAAGTCTTCATAACTTGATCAGTGTTATCAAAATTAGAAATTTGTTTTTCGATTTTTTTCCTTAGTTCCAAATTTTTGATAATTTCCTCTATCACATCCGCAATAGAAGTAACATCAAATTCTGTTAATACACCTGTCTCTCTATCTATAATTTGTTCTAATGCACCTGACGTTCTCGTAGACACAACTGGCTTTCCCAAAATTTTAGCTTCTGTTATGACCATAGACCAAGACTCGTAATCTGAAAGGACTGTTACCATATCTGCCATACGAATATATTTATATGGATTGCTTTTAGGTCCCAAAATCAAAAATCTATCTTCGATTTGATATTCTCTGCATTTTTGACGAACCTTTTCTACTAATTTAACATCCGAAGTGGAACCAATATTTACCCATACACAATCTACATTTCTCTTTTTTAACTCCGCTAACACCTCGACTTGACGCAAATGATTTTTTTCACTGCGGAAATTCGCACAGGTAAGAAGCATTGGAATATCTGGTTTTTCAAAATCCTCAACCACTTCCTCTGCTTTCTTCTTAATATCAACAATATCACTAATATTATATACAGTAACTGCTTTGTCCTTCAAAAATGGGTATTTCTCCACACTCGAATCCAATGAATGCTGTGATGCAAAAATAAAATAATCAAAACAATCTAAATAATGAAAATAAACATTAGGATCAAAGTATTGCGCTTTTGATATATCACAATGAATCCATGCAGCCTTTTGCTTTGCATTAACCTCTATAGCAACAAATGCCGGTGAACACCATTCTCCAATGAAAAAAGCCCAATCATACTGTTTTCCTCGTACAAAATCAAGTGCTGCACTAAAATAATGATTCTTTTGTTCCTCAGTATATAGTAACTTCATACGCAAACGTTCAAAAATGGTAATCTTTTTAGACTCCTCATATGCATTACAAATTTTCACCTTACTGTTTACTTTATCAATAAGAGAAACCGCTTCCTCAACAGGGACTTGATTTAAAATCAATAATTCAACAGAATTTTGTGCATAATCAAGTCTATTTAATAAATTTACCAGCGCTGTTTCCGCGCCACCTTTATATAATTGGCTAATCACAAATAACATCGTCTTCATTTTGTATTTCTCCCCTCATATCTCATTTATCTATCAATTTTTTTATACATTCAGTTCTATACAAATTCGATTTGCAAAAATCGTATTTGTCAGTATTAGATTCCCTTTTTAGTCTTTCAATTAACATCGTGTCTTTATATACTTCAAATAAGTACTTCGCTTTATACCTCTCCGTCTGCTCTTCAATTCCTCCTACTCTCGGTGCAATTATTCCCACCCCCAATACCATCGCCTCATCAATTGTAACGGGAGTTCCCTCGTATTTTGAAAGCAGTACCAGCGTATTGCATCTTGCCATTACCGGATAAGGATTCTTCAAATGGCCTAAAAAATGAACCTGGCCATCTAATCCCATCTCCCGGCTTTTCTTTTCCAGTTCCAGTCTCTGCGGTCCGTCTCCGATAATATACCACATAAACTGTATTCCGCTTTGTTTTAACTGATTTGCCAGTTCCAACACCTTGTCTATCCGCTTTTCTCGATCAATTCTTGCCACTGTCACCAAATTCAGATTTTCTGGATTTATTTCTACCAGACATGGTTCTTCAGTCAGTTTAAGAATCCGATCCCCGTCAATCAAATTGGGGATAACAACTGTCTTATCTGCCACTTCTGGAATTTTTTCTACAAATCCCTTTTTACAATGTTCCGACAATACTACAATCTGATCAAATTTAGGATAAAGGAAAGCATCTCTCTTTGTAACAGCTCTGCTCCATTCAGAAAATTGACTCCAGCGGGCATAGTCTGTATGAATCCATTGAATCTTTTTGGGATGTTTTAATTTTGACACCAATCTTCGTAATTTTGAAGCCTCGCTGACCACAATCACCGAATCAAACTGCTCCAGCACCGGCAAAAGCTTTCCCTTGATCTTACCTTCAAAATAGACATTACCAAGGCCACATCGAAGACTCATTGCATACCATATTCTGGACAATTTCTGCCCAATAGAATACTTCTTATTTTTTAATGCCTGCTTAAATGCTGCAGCATAAATCTCAGTAATATCCCAGAGGCAGGGTTCCAGCACATGATCCTCATCCAGAAAATCAAGAGGTTCCTTTGGCTTTGCCAGGGACAAAAGATAAATATCATAATTTTTCTGCAGCTGTTTCATTTGAAACAAAGTAACCCCTTTGGCACCACTGTTATAATTTATATCATCAATTATATATAATATTTTTTTCATAGTTTCTAACATCCCACCAGACGTTCAAACTCTCCTATTCCAGTATCAAAAGCACTTTCTTTCTCCAGGTTTTTCCGAATATGTTCCTGAAGCTTTTCATCCTGTAAAAAATCAATGATTTTTTCCGCAATTTCTTCCGGATCAAACGATGTAATGACTCCATTTTCTCCATTCCGAATCTGCTCCTGGGCTCCGGATGTGTTCGTTGCAATAACAGGAACTCCAAGCAATTTAGCCTCAGATATAACAAGAGACCACGACTCATGATCTGATAATACCATGACTGCCTTGGCTCTCTTCATATACCGATATGGATTGTCATCCGCTCCGCATAAAACGAAGTCATCCCTCAAATGATACTTGTCCAAAAGTCTAGAGACTTCTCCATATACATTTTTATCTACGGTTGATCCAACACAAATCCACTTAATCAGAATATTTCTCTCTTTCAAAATCCTCATAACTTCGATTTGTCTTGGATAATTCTTCTCTACTCTCAGATTTCCAACACTTAATAAAAAGGAATCGTTCGCCTGAGGTAAAGTAACATCTTCTGCAGAGCGAGATAAAATATTTTTCCTATTTAGAATATTATGTACAACTATAGATTTTTCTGTCATCTGAGGACAACGATGAATGGAACTCTGCCGCGATTTCTCAGAAGCGAAAATATATCCCGTAATTCTTGAATCATATTTCACCAGTTCTTCTTTGTTTACAAAATCCGCTTTGTCTAAATCAATATGAATCCACACATATTTTTTCACAGCATTTACTTTTTTTACCAAAAAGGCTGGTGACAGCCATTCTCCAAAAGAAATCGCCACATCATATTTTCGATTCTTTACAAAATCGACTGCTGATTTAACATAGGTCTCGGTATGAAAAAGGCGGCGGTATATTTTTCCGGCCAACTGCTCTAACTTTACTCCATTCCCCCGATTCTTTACTGCATCAAAAACATGGATCCACTCCGGCACTTCCCCCATAAGAGAAGTTGCATCCTGGTATTCTATTTGATTTAGTACCAAAAAATCCACTTCATATTTCTGTGAATCCAGACAATGGAACAGATTCAGCAAAGATGTTTCTGCTCCACCTTTATAAAACTGTGTAATTACAAATAAAATTTTTTTCTTCATCTATACTCTCTTATATTTTTTCATACGCAGAACATACTGTCTCAGTATCTCCAAACATCACTACCTCACCATGATCCAACCACAATACCTTATTACAGATATCTCTCACCTGGTTGACAGAATGGGAAACAAACAGTACTGTCGTTCCCGAATTGATAATCTCTTTCGTTCTAGCAAAGCTCTTTTCCTGAAACTTAAAATCACCTACCGCTAATACCTCATCTAGTATAAGAATATCCGGAATATTCATAGTAGCAATTGCAAACCCCAGACGCGCCTTCATTCCTGATGAAAAATTCTTTAAAGCTGTGTTTGTAAATCCTTCCAATTCTGCAAATTTAATAATATCATCATATCTGGACATCATATATTCTTTTGAATATCCTAAAATAGAACCATTTAATAAAATATTTTCTTCTGCTGATAAATCATCATCAAAACCAGCGCCAAGCTCAATTAATGGGGCTATACTTCCCATGGTTGCTACGTGACCTTTTGTTGGCTTTAGTACTCCTGCAATTACTTTTAAGAGAGTACTCTTACCTGAGCCATTTAATCCGACAATTCCTAATGAGTCTCCTTTTTTTAATTCAAAAGATACATTTTTCAAAGCCCAAAATTCATGAAACATCAGTTCATGTTTTAACATTTTTATGATGTATTCTTTAATATTGTCAACTTTTTCCTGACTCATATTAAACATCATCGATACATCTTCTACTTTTACAACCGTGTTCTCCATCTCAGTTCCTCTTAGATATATAAAATAAAGTTATCCTGTTTTTTATAAAAAACAAACATTCCGATTATTACCATTATAACTCCCATCATTAAACAAACCAAATTTTCCTTTAAACTCGGAAAAGTTCCATGTAAAATCAAATTTCTCATATAGTCAATATAATGATATAATGGATTTAGCTGCATTAATTTTCTTGCAAAATCTGGCAAAATCTCAATGGGATAAAATACAGGAGTAAAATAGTTCCATGCAATTAACAATACAGAATAAAAATATGCGATATCTCTAAAATAAACGGTTACTGCAGACAGCAATAATCCCAAACCCACAGAAAACAAAAATGCATAGGCAATTGGAATCGGCAGCAATAACAGTGTCGGCAAAAATGGTACTCTTAATATAATCATGACCAAAAACATTGCTATCAATGAGAATATTAAATTCACTAATGCTGATCCCGCCTTAGATAATGGAAATAAGTATTTGGGAATATATACTTTCTTTAACAACGGTGCATTACCAATAATTGCATAGGTACAGTTATTAGTAATCTCAGAGTTCAACGTGAAAATAAGGTTTCCAGCCAAAAAATAAATGGGAAAATTCTCAATTGTTGATTTAAACAGCGTAGAAAATACGATTGTCATAACAATCATCATTAATAACGGATTCAATACCGTCCACAGCATTCCTAGAAAAGACTTTCTGTATCTCACTTTTATATCTCTGGATACCAGATTATACAGTAAATCTTTATATTGAAAAAACACATCCAATCTTACTTTTAAACCTTTTAATGTATTCATATGCTTTCTATTTCCTCTTGATAAATTACTCGTAGTTGCCTAATATATTCTTCTGGATTTATAAATCCCTCAGCTCTTTCCAAAGCTCTTTCCTGCCACTTTTGATATTCCTGCCCATCATTCAGAAGAAACAAAATTTTCTTAACAAAATCTGTTTCATCCGCACATAATTCTATTGCATTTTCTCCAAATATTTCTGTAACACCTCCTGTCCTTGTTGAGAGAACTGGAACGCCCAAAATATTGGCTTCTGCTGCAACCAATCCATATCCTTCCCATAAAGATGTAACACATAAAAGCTTTGATTTTTTCATAAACTGATAGGGGTTTTTCTGAAATCCAAGAAGTTCTATATTATCCTGCAGATTGTTCATCTTAATCAGAGCCTTACATTCTTCCTCTAACTCCCCTGCTCCCACCATAGCACATCGAACAGGTTTTCCTGTCGCCGTTAGTCTCCGCACAATTTCAATAAATGTCTGTGGAGACTTTTGCTCTGCAAATCTCCCCACAAACAAAATATCATATTGCTTTCTTTTCTCATTTTCTCCCATAGACAAGATATACTCCTTATCAATAGGATTTCCTATCATCTGCATTTTATTTTTTAAAATGTCAGAAAACACAAGATTTTGATAAGCCCGCTGAGATACTGCTAAAATCTTTTCAATTCTTTTTCCTAAAACAGCAAAAATAATTGTTTTTAAATCCCATTTTCTGGCCCATGGTGGATCGTAGTGTAAGTGAGAAATCACACGATAATTTCCACATAATAAACTCATCACTGTCGCTGAAAAATCGTGAGCATGTATTATATCAGGTTGAATTCTATTTAACGCGTTCTTTAAATTTCGTCTGTTAAATTTTTCCAATAATATAAAGGGAATTTTTTCTTCCTCTAGCTTTTCCCTAATTGGTCCCTCTGTAGCAATATATACAAATTCATATTCCTCTTGAAGTCCCTTTATAATAGTCAAAGCTACGTTTTCAGCACCAGAATAAATTGATGATTTCAATACATGTGCAATTCTTCTTTTCTTTTTTCTATCCATCTTTTCTTCTATCATACTGATTCCTATCTGAAATTTCTGATTCTATACTTACGCCTTCTGTACTTTCTTTCAAAAACATAATTTTTGGTGTCATAAGAATCAGCTTCAAATCCAGCATTAATGAATATTTTCTAATATACATCAAATCCAATTTCAGTTTATCATAAGAATTCGTGTTATATTTTCCATAAACCTGAGCAAATCCCGTAAGTCCTGCTTTCACTTTTAATCGATATCGAAATTCAGGAATCTCTCGTTCTATTTCAGCTGCTAACTCTGGACGTTCCGGGCGTGGACCTACTAATGACATTTCACCCTTCAAAATATTTAGTATTTGAGGTAATTCATCCATACGAGTTGCCCGTAATATTTTTCCTATTGGCAAAATCCTCGGATCCTGTTCTGACGCTAAGACTGGTCCTGACATTTTCTCTGCATCTACAACCATAGTACGAAACTTATAAATCATAAAATGCTTTCCATCTTTTGTCAGCCGTTCTTGCTTATAAAAAACAGGTCCCCTATCGGTACATTTAATTCCAACAGCTGCCAGCACAAATATAGGAGAAAACACCAGAAGCATCAATGTAGCAATAAGCAAATCCTCTGCCCGCTTCATCCATTCCTGCTCCACACTAAGCCCCATATTTCTCGACAACAAAAGTGGTGTATCAAAAAGATTCAGCTCATCCGAACTGCGCAGCAGTACATCGGATATTTTCGGCACACTGTAGCTGCGGATTCCGGAAATATAACAGTATTTCAGCAGGAGATTTCTCTCATGTGAAGGCATATCGCCAATCACCACTGCATCATACAGCTCCATTTTCTTTTTGATTGTTTCCAGATTCTTTTTATAGGAAACAACCTCGCAGATCTGATATTTATCTTCCCGTGCATTGATTTTATCCATCAAATGATAATCCTTCCGATCCCCCTCAATAAAAAGCATTCTCCGGGGCGGAAACATATTCCGGTAAACCATCTGAAATATCATTGTCCAGACTACAATAAATATAAGCTCAAGGCCTGTCATAGGAAGCAGATATGCCGGATTTACCAGTCTTCGGTCAATGACTGCCACCTGAAGATAGGTCACAAGATTCGTAAACAATACCGCCATAATCTGTGAATAGATCAGGTTTCCATTTTTCAGATATCCAATTTTAAATCCACCGTATGTATTCATGAAAAAGACCAGAAGAATTCCATATATCAGAATCATCATCCAGTTTCCACGGCGATAAAACGGCATCTGCAAAATTGCCTTATTATAATAACCGCTCCAGGCTACAGCATACAGCATACAAAGTCCCAGCAGCATCACAGCAGCAAAACTCAGCTTAATCAGTCGCTTATACCGCTCTCTTGTTTTTCTGTCTCTCTTCATTTATATTCACTCAATTCCTTATATCTCTGTAACGATTCAGCTGTCTTTCTCTTAAACGGACTATCCGGCAGGGAAATTCGTCATTCAAAACAGCCATCCTTCTCTATAGAAAAGAATCCTGCAGCTGCAGGATTCTGCGCATATTTCCTACATAAAAAGCATATAAAATCTCAGTACAGTATAACATTTAATGCCTTTTTTCGCAACTTTACAATGGACGAAAACATTTGGAAATCCTTTAATTATTTATTAATAAAGGAGAATTTTGCCATTTTCTCTGGCGTACAGCGCGCATCTTTTCGGAACGTTTTTATATCACAGGTTGAATTTTCCTATGATATGAAAAAAGCCCTGGGGTTCTCTCTGGCTGACCGCCAAAAATCCCCCAAAGCCTTTTCTTATGTTTTTATAGCTTACTGTCTAAACGCCAGGATTCCTCCATCTGATTTTCCACGCATCTTTCATCTAAAGCTTCTTTGCTTCTTTCTAACACTCTCTATTTCTTCTGACCAGGCCAATCCCCACACTCAGCCAGAACCACAGCATCGGTGTAACAATTGGAAGATTCAGGTTTACAATTGCCTGTACTCCGTAGCAAAGCACTCCTGTCACACAGGCCAGGATATAAGGATTCTTCCGATAAGCCTTCACCATCGTCCTGCAGGAACCAATCAGGAACACCAGGTATCCCAGCAAAGCAATCGGCCCTATGGTCAGCAGATATTGAATGTACTCGTTGTGCGCAGTATCAAAAACAAGGCCTGTCTTTTCCAGCATATCCCCCATAAATCCTCTGGTTGCCAGAATTCCAAAGGTATCCGGCCCGTAGCCAAACAGCTTATGGAGAATCGGGAAATCCTGGTATACTTCTATAGACTTTCTCCAGATATATCCCCGATCTGTTCCCCAGCTGTCGCTGAACACAAGATATTTTTCCAGAGCCCCATATCGTGCGCCATTTCCGTTGAAATTAGCATCAAATACCATTCCAATCACAGCCAGAACTGCAGCAGCTGTCATAATTCCCCAGGCCTTTACCAGATACCCGCAGATTCTCTCCTCCTGCTCTGTTCCCCGGCGGCACCAGATATACACAGCCGCAACAATCACCCAAAGCCCGCAAACTGCAACCGGCAGCCCGGAAAATCCGGCAAGAATTCCAAACAGGCTGTCCAGACCTATTACCATATCTGCAAACGCCTGATTCATCCAGTCAATGCACTGAATCACGGTGGCAAATGTGGCCGCCATGATTCCATACCGCAGAATCCCCTTTTTGGTCGAAAACATAATAAACGGCAGAAAAGCAAACATAGCGCCCAACGCCAGATACGCATTATCGCTGCAGCCCATAATAATTGCACAAAAAGCCACGGTCATGCAGACATAATACCAAATCGTCTGAAGCCTCCCTTTTGCCGCTGCAAATCCTCCAGCTGCAACACCCATCACAATCGCCACATATGCTGTGTAAGTATTAATATTTCCAATTGTTGAGGTAAAAATGGCGGACTGCTCCGGTCTCATATTTCCTCGAAAATTCAGTACGTCAAGCTGAAAATAATCCGTAATTCCAATCAGGCACAGAATCATTCCACTTGCCAGAAAAGCTTCCAGAATCCACGTTTTTACATTCCAGTACCGGCTGACTATAAAATAAAACACCACATAAATCGTTATCAGGAAAAACCCGGAGTATCTTCCTTCATTTCCCCAGAATGCTTCATACAGCCACTCAGACTGGAGTGTGGAAATTCCTGCAAATGCCCAGAAGGCTATAACACCTGCATCTGCCAAAGTGAAGGTTTTCTTCCAGTTCCTGGGCTTTAATGCAGAAAAAAGCTCGCCGGAATAAATACCGCTGTTTTCTTTTTTATCAACCAGCAGCATAATCAGCGCCAATATTCCCACAATCACTGCCATACCAATTGCAATCACACAATAGGTCCAATATTTTGTCTCCAGAATATCGGCATAGCCTCTGTGGTAAATCAACGGAAATACCGTCACCAGCATAAAAAGAAAGAAGGTGATTGTACCGCTGATAATAGATGAGCAGGTGGTCACAAAGCTGTCCTCCACTCTCCTGTTCTCTGTTTTTGCCATCGCAAATGCCTCCATTTTACTATTTTCTGTCTTGTTTTATGTTTGATTTTGAATCGCTTTTTACAGTATATCATTTTCCCCTTCATCCTGCAACGGCGGATTCCCAAACGCCTTATTATCTACTTCCGATAATTTACCTTATAGGAAGTATAATTACCTCGTAATGCAATTTAGGAATTTCGAAAGAATTTCAAAAA